>WLWI01005307.1_pt1 | contig 10771 bp, 7 predicted proteins | sample 6701501 | NCBI WGS metagenome assembly WLWI01 (sample SAMN12718690, study PRJNA515312) | sponge metagenome | isolation source: marine sponge | host: Mycale hentscheli | place: New Zealand: South Island, Marlborough, Capsize Point | collected 2014-11-01
CCCCCAATCTCCCCCAAAATGTAGTACTATTATTACTTTTTTTTTTTTTTTTTTTTTTAATTAACCCCCTTGTGCCCCCCCCCCCCCCCAATTAACATAATGTCGTTGTAGTTTAATTTTTTTTTTTTTTTTGCATATCTATTACAACACACTGGCTTGTCTCTATACATGGTAACACAACATTTCACATACTTTTCTTCATGGGCTCAGGTAGCTGTTTAGTTCCTTCTCATTGGTGTCCCTCCGTCGACTTCCAGCGTACTATCTGCTGTGGGATTCTGGCCAGTCCCTCTCGCTCAGGCTGGACATAACCTTTGTAGGCTACGCTCCTCCAACGCCCCAGCTGCTGGATCACTGCATCACCGATTCCCGCTGCTGCCGCTGTCGTGGCCGCTCCAATTCGGAAACTGTGTCCTGAGTATCCCTCCGTTGCTCCAATGCTGACTTCAGTTCCACCACAAAACCTGCCTGTGTGAGGGGCTTGCCTGACCTGTAGTACCTGCACACTGCCATGAAGCCTAGGACTGCCACCACTGGGCATAGCTTGTCACCTGTGTGGCCTACCACCAGCGTACACCCCTGCCTGACCTGATCCGTCTTAGACGCCTTCAGTCTGACTTTTCTCATGGTTGGGGCAGCCACACAGTCCTTGGCCACATCCTGCCATGTCAAGTGAATGTCCGGCTTGAATCCCCCGGTAGATGGGACTGTCAGCTCTCCTGACCTCATGAAGCCGAAGAAGGCGAGAGTAGCTGCTGCCCAGAGCATCCTGGCGTCCGCCCCGCCTGGCACCACACTCCAACTCAATCTCAGAACATCCAGCACCTCCACTGTCATCGGCTTCTTATGCCTCTGGCCCTTACCCTGCTCTGCTCTCAGCCTCTGCACTCCACGCACCACCTGTCTCAGCTTCGCCATAGCCCCAAGGCGCGGATCCGTCATACCCTCTTCCACTTGCAGCTGTCTTACTGCCACCAGATATACTTTAATGCTATTGTGCTTCAGCCCCTCCCCTGCCAAAAACTGACACAACCCCTTTTCAAACACAGGAAGGGGCGGGCGGCCATATTTTTCACAAAAACCCAAGTACCTCCGTCTTGCCACCCCGTACATACGGTCCGTTGATGGTGCTATACCCTTTCGGAAGAGCATCTCCACAACCTCCTCCAGTATAGAACCCTGCCTGCCTGCCTGCCTCTCCCTGACGACCACCTTCAGAATTTCCTTGTCGACTACTTCTGGTCTCCGCTTCATCTGTGGGTGCAAGCCGAACATAACATCAGTCCTGTTTCTAGATATTGCGTCTGCCACTTCATTGTTTTCTCCCCATACATGTTCTGCTCGTAATTGGATGGCCCATTTTGCTTCCAGAAATGCCAGACACCTTCTCAGATGCATGGCCTCCTCCCTGCTCGACCCCAAGTTGACAATGGCCACGACTGCCATGTTGTCGCATCGAGCTAACACTGCCCTGCCCTGCAACATCTTACCCCAGCTGGCCGTAGCCACTACAATCGGAAGGAGCTCCTTTGCGGTAATTCCATACGTTGCTGACTCTCCCAGTCCCTGCCACTGCAGCTGGAACCACTCGGACTCCCACCAAGCGCCACACTCCCACCTTCCTGATGCATCTGATGTCACTACCACTTCTGGCCTCCATCTACCTGCGTGCCACATCATCGATGTGCCATTCCATTCTTGTCCGAATTGACTCCACCACTCTATGTCTACTCTGGCCTCCCTGATTAGCCTCACAAACCTGTCCAGCTGCTGCACACTCGCCGCCAGGTCGATTAACCATCGCACAAAGGACCTGCCTGCCCACACTGCCTTACACGCGTGGCTCAGGATACCGACCACTGACAGCAGCTGTCTTTTTCGACAAGCCTTCCTGCCTCGTACCTCAGCTTCTCCAGCTTATCCCCCGGGAGGCGAATTTCCAGCTTTTCTGAGTCCAGTTCCATGCCCAGAAACACCAGCACAGTGGCTGGACCCTCATCTTTCTCGGGTTCAGTCGGCATTCCTGCCTCCTGGCATACCTGCTTCAGTATCCTGAAGTTCCGTACGCACTCATCCCCACCACCAGCGCCAACTGTGATGTAGTCATCAATGTAGTGTCTCATCCATGTTGCCCCTCTTTTTTCCATCACCCATTACAACAGGTCCGCTGCCACTGTGAACAGCAGAGGGGCCGAACGTAAGCCAAATGGCAGGCAACCATCCACAAGCAGTTCTCCCTGCCACTGCATGCCCAGCAGCCCTCTGTCGTCGGGGTGAACCGGCATATTTCTATAAGCCTGCTTCACATCGGAGCTTATCCCATCATTCACACTGGCTTCTGCTGGTGCTGACAAATCTACAATCAGGCGCCAGCGCCCCCCTGCCTTGCCCTTCTTGGGAATAACTCCGAATGGGCTGCAATGCACTCCTAGTGCTTCTGCTTCCTCCGTCTTGCTTACTGCAATCACACTGCCCTTTTCTACTTCGTTGTCCAGATACTCCTGCACCACTTCTGGATGTTCTCGTACCGACGCAAGATTCTGCCTGGACTGCCTCAGTTCTCTCCTATCCTGCTGGAATCCCACTAGAAAGCCCTGCCATACGCCTCTCACAATCCATTCCACCAGCTCTTTGTCCAGATGGTCCACCAGCATTGACTGCCACGCCTCTGCCCGGAGTGGGGTGTGTACGAGCTGTGCATCTATGGGTAGTCTGCACTGCCCTGTTCCCGACCTCCTCTCCAGCTCCTGCACCTGCCAGCTCGCGCCCCTCCCTGCAGGCCGAGTACAGTGATTATTTATCTACCGAATCTTCCTAAATATTAACTATCCCCCTATTTACATGCATATCCCTTGCCTTCTCTATTAATGGTAGCTATTGTTACCCACCTTATACTATCTATATGCATATTTACGTTGATATTCACTGACATGTTAACATACATTGTACACCATTTACATGCACCACATGTCCTGCAATTAGTCCAGCCACGTTCAGTTATGAGTTCTAGAGTTTTTGGCCTGCCTCGCACTGAGATACTGGGTGCGAGCCCCTGCACCGACTGCATACATGTAGATACCGGCAGCGAGCTCCAAACTTGCAGTCACCCCGATAGCGGCTGTACTTCCCACACACTGGGGTCCCTGCCTCTGCCCGCTCCTGCTCCAGCTCTGCTCCCACTGCATCCCTCGGCCTCTTTCTGGACCCATCATGTGCAGTCTTCCCGCCTTTCAATGGGGCCTTTGCTGTCGCTGCCGGCAACGCTTGTGCGGTAAAGCACTCGGTGTATAGCCTGCATCGAGCGTTGTCCATTGACTGTGCTCGTCCCCAGCCACCATCTGGCGAAACCGGCGGTCATATTCTTCGCATGCAGGCCACGTGAACTTCTGCGCTGCCTTAACAATGGCGTCCATGTAGCCCAGCAAGTCCATCAGCTTGGCCGGGTCTTTTTGTACTGCAGTGCCAACGTACAAGATAAAACATCTGGACCACGTGGCCACGTCCAGAATTCTCCGCCTAGTCCTCCGATAGTCGGCAGCCTGGACGATGAGTAGCTGCTCTCCTGACTGGGATCCCACTGCTGACCCATCTGGCTGGGCAGGGGGTAGTTCCGTGAAGTCCATGTACTCCCCCCTCCTGATTCTACAGTGGCCTGCCCTTAAGTTGGTACTCTCCCGAGTTTCAACTAGTGCACGCAGTACCGACAAGCTGTACCAGAACAGTGTTCTCACTCAGTATTCAACCCAAGTACTTTCTAACTGTACATCAACTGTTTTATCCGACTTACAAAAGCTTGAAGTGAAACTACGAGAGAGGCTTGCTTGGTCTGATGTTGAGCTTTTGCGCTCAATATTGGCTTTCTTGGATACCAGAAGTTGGGTTGCTCCATTAAAACCTACTGTAGCAGTGGAAGCAGATAGTAGTGATGACCATCAGGAATTTGCTGTAGATGACAAATCAGAAATTCGAGCAGCCATGGATTATATCGCTTCGGTTTTTTGCAAGCCCCTCGAATTGAAAGGAGCAAGTTTGTTCCAACTAAATGATGAGCTAGATGATGCCGCTGACTTTTGCAGAAATTATTTTGACTGCAAGAATGAAGATTATCGAAGGATTTGGTACTTCCTACATTCTGCTGAAGATGCTCATAGGTGGAGTAATCTGTTAATTGTGTGTGAGCTTCTGTTTAGCTTACCTTTCACCAACAGTAAAGTGGAGAGATCATTTTCCCATCTTAAGGTCATCAAATCCGAGCGAAGGAGCAGCCTTTCCACTAGCACACTTGATGATTTAATGGAAATAAACATGGAAGGCCCTCCATTTGAAAGCTTTACAGCCGATTCTGCAGTTCACTTGTGGTGGAAAGATACTACTCGAAGACCTAACCAGAAAGAACGAAAGGAGTATGCGCCACGTGAAAGTTCCAGTAGCAAAACTGACATTAATGAATTGTCCAAACCCACTGAAGAATATTCCCTCGATGATTGGGACGAATGGTTTCTGAACACTTCATCTTAACACTCTCCTGATATTCATATTATTACATATACTTATTCCTTCCTTTTTCCAATTGTATCAACAAACTTTTTTTAAATAAAAAATACAAAAAGAATGAAAATTACAAAAAGAATGAATAACAATAGGTGTGAACTGCTAGTGCTAGCCAAGGAACCTTGTGTGGTATTTAACTACAATTATGTAGATATTACATAACAATTTCACAAAATATATACTGAAACAAACGCTGTTGTACAAGTTTTCATATAAGTTGACCTGAAAAACAAGAATAAATGCCAGTCAAAATGCAATTTGATCAGACATTTTTCCTTTTATTAAAATAATTATAATTAGCACTGCTCCTATCCCTCCGGCCTATACCTACTGTACTGCTCTTGCGTCGTACTACTCCCCGCTCTTCACTTTACTTTCCGCCATCTCCATTAGTTGCATGCGCGCCTCGCACTGCGTGCACATACCCGCCAAGCCAGTAAGTTCCGGCTCTGCTCTGCTCTCCAGCCTCTGCATTGTCAGCCCCTTCAAGCTCTGCATTGAATTCGTGCCATGGCTTGCTTCCTATGGCTGGGCCCCCTGCTTGCTTAAATGGCTGGGCCCCTTGCTAGCTCAGCTCTACTTGCTTGCTCTTGCCCCCGCCAGCTCAGTACTGCTGACCTTGCACAACCTTTTCACTCTGCTAGTTGCCTGCTGCTACTCCTATTTGTAACTACTCTCTACCTAGGGACTCATACTCTCACTGCCAGTAGGGTCACACCCCAGTTGCTGCTGCAAGTGGAAGAAACGGCTAAGCAAGGATGCCCTTACTTACGCACAACCCCAATTAGTGCTCACCCAGTTCTGACTATCCTCTTCCCTCGCGTTCCTTGCGTCTGCTCTCCAGCCTCTCCTCTAGCCTTCTGATGATCTCGTCCACTGCTGCGTCTTCTCTGCTCATCTCTATTCTTTTGCTTTCCTAATTCAGTTTTGGATTTGCCACGTGTAGACTGAATTCTGCCTGCCCCGGGTGTAGGCTCCTCCCCCTACCTGCTCGCGCGCGCCCTTTCCTTCTTTCTAATTACCGCTTGCTGCTCATCGCCTTGTATGCCGCCCTTCGTCCCTTTTCCAGGGCTGCCGTCTCCTGTGCTGTGCCCGTTCCACAGGTTAACTTATATTAACTCTACGTGTTAATCTACATTAATCAAGGCATTTTTACTAACAACCCATTAATTATCAGTAATCGAGGCATTTAACTAATGACCCATTAATTATTGAGTGAATCCATTCTGAACAGTATCAGAATATTATAAACTAGTAAGTACCCCGCCTCACAGTGGCACTTGACGTACTAACTTAGGGGTTCCATAGCGTAAGGTATTTACTATTTATTCTCATTATCCTCAACCACTTAGTTTAGCTACATCAGCTTCCTTCTCGTGCCTTCCTTCTTTCTTCCATTAGAACGAGAAAAATGGCTACTATTATAATTATTTCAGCCGTGAATGACTGAATCAGTTACAAACTAATACTGTCAGGATTACTCCTCAAAGTTGGATCTCTTAGTCAATTAATAGATTTACAAAAAAAAATCATGCATCATTACTTAGTGTGGAGGAATGTGAAGGTTAAACTATCACGCAGTAGTAAATAAAACATGTAATTGCAGTATCCTTTACACCACGTTACAGAGTTAATAAATACACAATATTAGCACAAATAAAATAGAATTTAAAAATTATCACCTGATGCACATCATGAGGAATAGCTTTCCTCACCTCGACCTTACGTCCGTCTATAGTGTGGGCAGATATAACATCCTCGCTCAGAACTTTGTCTAAGCCTTCCTTGGTGTCAAACTCAACAAAACAAAACCCTCTGTATGTCAACATAAACATAACATGTCTCCAATAGCACCCTATCTTAGACGATAAATTGAGAATATTATCAACACAAAGAGTTTCATACAGAAGAGGGCTGGCACCGAGATCTAACCCCTCCAAAAAAATAAAATATAAAAAAGCATTTTGTAGTTGAATTGTACGAGTAATGAAGCATTTAAGGTGCATACCCTCAGCGCTGCTATGCACTAGCTAGCTATTACAAAAGCACCTCAGATCATAAGAATAATTAATAGGCTATTCTTATCATGTATCAATATAGCTCGAGCAATAAAAATGGTATATGTACACACTGTCTCATAAGAGTAGAAGCTGAACAGGTCAGAGACACTCACCGGTATATATTTTCCAACGCTAAACTCGACTTCCAGTACATAGTTAAGCAAACTACCGTATGATTATAATGTGACATTCGGGGGCGTTACCCACAAAACCTAGAACTTACGCAGAGCCGAAAGCTTTGAGTTTTCTCAAAAAATAAATCTGTCTAAAATAAAAAGTAGCACAACAAAAGGTCGTAAATTCGTTCTGAGTAAGTTCATACCTAAATCAACAGTTAATTGTCAGCAATCTCCAAAATCAGAGAGTGGCAGACAGACAGCCGACTACTATAACCCTCGCACAATGCACGCTGAGGGTTAATAAGATAATAAAATCGTGCATATGACCAAAAACACCAATCACTGATCACTGTGAAGTGTACACTCCAATAGAGGCATGTGCATCAAAGTAGTATGGGTTATTTTAAACGGGGTGCGGCTAAATACGCACAGTGTCTCCCATCTGTAGTGAAATATCCCGTACGAACCTGACACAAACCATGCGAGACCAGAACTCACCGCGATCGTTCCGTCACAGGGTCTTTCTTGATGTCCACTGATTTCACAGAGCCATATTGTTCGAAGTATCCTTTGACTGTGGCTGCAAAAATTATTACATGGCAAAATAGTGGACAGAATCACTTCCCAAGCCTTGCTAGTGCTTCAGAAACTCCTGGCATTCCAGTGGCAATAAGTAATACATTAATTGGAGGTATTAGTTGGTTAAAAAAAAAAAATCTTCATCTAGTGCATTCATTTTATTCCTTCTAATTACAATACAATTCAATAATGCAATTTAGTGAATAATTAGTACCCAACCAAACCAATATAAGTATGCAAACGTTATAAATAAACAAAAAAAAAAAGAAAAAAAAAAGAAAAAAAAAAGAAAGAAGGAATACCAGAAATTTGTGAGGCACTACATGTATGTCTTATACTTACCCCTCCCTCCCTCTACAATAACCACACCTACCATGCCATATAAACAAGCACTAACCATCATTGGACCTGAAGTGCAATCCACCAACAAAGATTTGTCTATTTTCGGGTTTTTTATTCAAAAACACCAAAATATTTTTATCAACAGGATGAAGTTAGACAACAGGATCACCAATTTGACCCCCCCCATTAACGGACATCACCATGGCAACCAGCAGTAGCAAACGCCGACAGAAACATACAAAAACAGGAAGAGATGAATTAACAGCTTCCGCTTTAAAACCTTTACACAGACACTCTTCAAACACAACCAGCCTATAAAAACACAACCTTGGCAAGAAAAAGGAGTAAAGACCAACATCAAATATTGTATAAGGACACGAAATATATTACAAGATTATAAAATGGTTAAGACCTTGCTGCTTTCTAATACATTGACCTGGATGGAGAAAAAACAATTCCACAAGAAAAATTGGATAAGCTGGCAATTCACATAAAGACAATCCCTACTACGACATCTCTACGCATTCACTATAGGACTTTCACAAGGCGTACAATTCTTCCTGCTTGTTGTCTGCCACCGCCTCCTCTCCATTGGCTCCATTCACCATGGATGACCAGGTAATTAAATCCATATTCAAATATTTATAATTCCTGATAAATATTCAAATCACTGTCCAGCTCTATTATTAACATGTGAATTGGACTCTTATCCTAGATCCTAATGATATATTTATTTCACAGCGAGTTACAGAATGCTAAATGTCTATGAATAAAATACCAATGGCAACGCTACACCACACACATCTTCTCGATTGAGTAACAGTTACGCACAATTCTTGACTGTTGTTGTCACCTCGATCCATCCTCCCAGGTTACTAAATAAACAAACACCATAAAAACAAACAAGCAATTGCTTGCTGATTAACGTGAGTCAACACAAAAGAGCCCGAGATTATTAAAAAATTACCGCCATAAATTAAGTCAGCCTGATTCCAAATACAGTGAAGATCAAACAAATATGTAGGTAAAGGGTCTTCAGATATTAAGAGAAAATTTTGGTACAGAAATGTGTTAAAATGATATTAAAATGGAGAGCTTTACAACTGCTGGCTACAATTATTGACCTAAATGGGCAATAGTTTTGCGCAGCTAGAGACCTTTTATCAAACTGCTACATGTGGAAAGGGTCTGGTGACACAAGGCACCTTGTCAGATTAATGCTTATTGCAATTGAAAGACCTCAATTAACTGAAGTGAACTTTCACGAAATATTAGATATATAAAAACAACAAAAGCACAGAATACCATTATAAATCATGACCACAGAATACCATTGAGTAGTAAATATTATTAATTTATTTCATGAAATTCTGGGGGGGGAGGGGGGGGGGATCTCAGGGCGCTCCCACCTCTGTATGAAACCCTGCTATTACAATATAATCTCCTTCCAAAAGAACAAGCAATCTGTTAGAATGGTACATGGAAACACTGTCTTCATAAGAAGCTACTAGCCAAAAACATTCACCAGTATACATTTTCAATGCTAAACTTCACTTCTGTCAATTCCTTTAACTTCCCTGAGCATAAAGTGAACTACACCACTGGCTGCAAGCAATTATTTGCTCACGTTATTATGATGTGACCATACCAAGCAAAGCCAAAAAAAAATACTATAATGAAAGCATGCACCACTTACATATTACAGTCAGCAACAATTAATGGTACCGGACAAAAGACGGATGAATCAAATATTTGGCGAGTGAGCAAAGCGAGTGAGACACTATCAGGCAACAGTACAGTGCGGGCAGCAGCAAAACCTCATCATTAGGTAAAGGTTGTAACAGCAATTGACTCGCTTTAACTTTTATTAATGCGCACCTACCGTCATATGGTAGAAATCGTTCTCTTAGCAGGGCAACGTTGTGTATCGATTGAATTTCTATTCTAAAAAGGGGGTAGATTGTTAGATGTGTGCCAGTTTTTTCTCTCTGGGGGTGGAGGAAGCTATATTTGTTGGTCTGGCAATTTAACAATGCGTAAAAAAGAAAAGGAACCTGAATGGGGAAAAAAAAGGGTGGGGGGGGGAGGGGGGGACATTAGCTCTAGAGGGTGGAGCTATGAGTTGGGATAGTAAATCAGCTGAGGGAAGTATCAAACACTGAAAGTGATTCATTGAATGCTTGAGGCTCTTTTCCCTTGAAATCGAACTGACATTGCTGTAGTAATAAAGATAACACATTATTATTTGATTAAAGCACATTTCATATATCTGTGTACTGGCCACACCCTTTCCTGGCCTGACCATTAAAATAGAGCTTCCAGCTCTGGCCCTGCAATGTACGTAAAGTAACCAAACTGACAAATATTCTTTCTATATTATTATGTGATCACTATCCTCTAAAACGTGCCTCCAAACACAAATTGTCATTTGTTTTTTTCTATGAATATTTAGTCATCCCAAAAAGTGGTCAGGCCATAGCCTGACCATGTACGTCTGCCGCCTGTACTACATGTCATAGTCATGTCATTCTCACAACACAACAGGAAATATGACTGAAAATATATTGTCAACATCAAGCCATTTAAAAAAAAACTAGATTAACATTTCTTGACAGACATTTATGTGCGTCCTTGTAGAACCGTAGAGCTCTTCATGGCTATTAATAATTATTACAAGTTCTCACAGCTTCTAGTAGATCGAATACAAAATGTATCTCTTGTCTTTGAATTAACTTCACATTAACCTATTGTAGCGGGGGGTCTGCTCTATCAATTACAGAGAGCTTCCGCCACACCAGATCTAGTCTACCAGTCAACGGTCAACAATGGTTAAAGATAAAGTATTGATTTGAATCTAGATAATCAATGTGTAGCCATTCCAACAATCATTAGACTGAACTACCTTAAAAAAAATTACTGGCATATATGAACAAATCTAGCTAATGGAATGTTGTCACAACAAATAATTGAATAGTTCATGGTCCATTAATTCCGAATTGAAACCGTCACGGTCCATTAGGGTTGCTGTCTGGCTTGTCTGGGATGTCATCCTGGATCTCTAGGGGGCAGTCCCTGACACCTCCCCCCTCCTCTCTGGTGTCTGGCTCCACAAATCGTTGC
>WLWI01005308.1_pt1 | contig 10771 bp, 7 predicted proteins | sample 6701501 | NCBI WGS metagenome assembly WLWI01 (sample SAMN12718690, study PRJNA515312) | sponge metagenome | isolation source: marine sponge | host: Mycale hentscheli | place: New Zealand: South Island, Marlborough, Capsize Point | collected 2014-11-01
TATGACTTAGTTTCGAGTGGATTGGGATCTAACAACACAAAAAAGGTATGGCTAAGCTTATTGTGATTGCAACTAGTCTAAGTTTTGAGATCTGTACTTTCTACTCTTTAAGCTGGACGAACTGTAGCTAAAGTTAATAGACTTTCATGTTAAATAAAATTATCAATTCTTTCATTTATTTATAATAAGGTATATGAAAATTGATGAAATGATAGAATTTAAGCAGTACACATACAAAAAATAGTTGTGATCCGAGTTGAAGGTGGAGTTCTGCCTGACTTGGTCCTAATTCTTACAATAAACGGCATCTATAATAGTGAAGAAAAGGAATGAAGAAAAGGAATTGGCATAAACACGGCTTTGACAAGCACACAATTTAACGGCAAACAGCGTAAGTGTGGCTGTATTACAAGTTTCTAGATAAATGATAGCTATATCACAGAAATATATTGGCTATATGGCATTTATTATTGAACAGGTAGACAAATAATCATACCAACATCCTATCAAGTGGTTCTGTACCCTCTGCAACAACAGAACACTCCGTCTATCCTGTTTCCACACTCCAACCTAAGCTAATCCCGATATAAAGCTAGAAACACAACCATCTGAGAAGAAGCCGCTCATTGTTTACAAAATTCTTTATGAAGACAGTCCGCGTGATAAATTGAGCCATACCGCGTGACTAAAAGCAGGCGCGTTTTGAGCGGGAAACCTGTGGTTTTTTCTATTCCCCATAGACTTTTGAATTGAGTTTTGGAATAGCACTTTCTCTCCGGTTTTGGAGTTTACTGAGGTAATATTTTTAACCGCTTTGGCGCGAGCTTTCCAATGGTGCAAACTTCGGATGCGTAGCTGTTTCCGTTCTAAAGTTATTCAAGTATTTCTTGCGGCCAACTCTTGGACATACTATAGTAGTGCAACAAATTGCGGAGCTCCCACTTACGCACCGCTCCAAAAAAGTGCTACAAAGTTTTATAACCAGGCTCCGATATTTCCTGATATTTCTTCCAGATTCGCTCTAACATTAGTGAGCGGCTCCTTGGCAGGTACTTTGTCCTTGTGTAGCAGTGGAGAAGCCCCTGTAAGTATACAATTGTAGTAATCGTGCATAGCAACCATCAACAAAAAATTGCGTAGGCGGTGTGCGGCCACCCTTTAAGGTACTTACTCTGTGAAGTTACCTAAACTATAAATGCAAGATAGTTCAAGATCTTGCTTAATTTAAGTTTTGATACTTCGTGAACATTCTTGTAAGTTTAACTAGCAAGATCCTTAAAGATCTTAGTAAGGTTATTTGCTATGATATGCCAGTTTATTCTTGTAAGATAAATTGCATGATATTAAATGATCTTGCTTATTTTTAAGTTAAGATTAATCTCGCATATTCTTGTCAAAATAGTATGAGCAAGATCTTCGATTTTCTTACTGGAATTGCTATATAAGATAGATCTTGTAACATCCTATAAATGCAAGATAGTTCAAGATCTTGCTTAATTTAAGTTCTGATACTTCTTGAACATTCTTGTAAGTTTAACTGGCAAGATCCTTAAAGATCTCGGGAAGATTATTTGTTATGATATGCCAGTTTATTCTTGTAAGTTCTTGTTGTTTTTACTGCAAAATAAATCTTTCATGATATTGAATGATCTTGCTTATTTTTAAGTTAAGATTAATCTCGCATATTCTTGTCAAAATAGTACGAGCAAGATCTTTGATTTTCTTACAGGAATTGCTACATAAGATAGATCTTGTAACATTCTTTATGTTATAGTTTATTGAGGTAAAATATATCTTAAAATACTTAAAGTTTGTCATGTTGTTCCGTTTTTGTGAAAGGGGCTTTAAGAATTCCATTGTGTCAACATTCTCCATTTTAGCTAGAAAGCATTCCCACTGTGTGTGCTACGTCAATAGAAAAGATTAATTGTTCAGCTAACTTTATTTTAGAGTGCAGCATACTAACCATATGACCATTCATTACTTTCAAAGTCGAATAGTGATTGTGTCCACAAGGGACCCCAGAGTCTAACATAGTGAGCCAAGTGGGTCAAACAGTGCGCATTTAACGTACAACCACTGATTCCGTACAGCTCATGTAGCATTACGTAGAAATCTGTTAGCATCGTTTCTGCTGCTTTTATTTGAATCTCTGTTAGCTCAGAACGAAGAAGAATGTGAATCGCACAAACTAATAAAGAAAAATGGTGCAAATACAGCGGTGTTAGTTTATTTTCAAGTAGTGGAAGTGAGTAATAAAGGAGCCAGTTTCGTAATTCATTTGCCTTCCAGTGCCTTCTATGTCTTTTTCAAGGCTTCTGGGGGCCCTTGCAAAGTCATGTGGTGGCCTTTGACACAATAGATCTATATCTATCTGCTTCACCTGAATTCCAATATAGAAAGGAGATGCATGGTTGCGAGAATTTAACCACCTTTCCAAAAGCCACTTGGTTACACCTTCTAAGACACAGTCATGTAATCAATAGGTATGTCACTGACTAGATTAACAAGTCCAGTTAAAGGAGACTTTCCTTTAATTCCCTGAACTACAGTCTTACTTTTTTCAGCATCTTCCGTATTTTTTACAACTGACTCATTAGTACAATGATCATAGGTGTCATTTGGTGGATAATACTGAGATACAGTTCTTACTCCCGGATTAAGACATGTTGGGCATCCATTGACACAATTAAACTGGTTCATTTTCAATACTTGGCTTTTGCAACTAAATCGAATAAACCAAATGCTGGGACAAAGTGCACAAGTTTTGTATTATTGGATGTTATTAATTACTATACCATCATTTTGTAAGTCTTCAAATAATGAAACAAGGAGCTTGAGCAAAACAGACATTGGAGGTTTGGATTCTCCTGACCAAACTGCTAGTGTTATTATATTATCCTTATTCATGCGTATTGAAGGGGGTAAAGCCATTAATAAGGGCCATACAGTAACCACTGAAGACTTGAAGGGAAAATGCCATCTGTGTTAAATATGATACCACGATGTGATATATCTTTCCCTCTTTTTTCATCATGTATATCTGCCAAAATAGTGTCCTTTGATTCTGGGCTTATAATAAGATCTTCACAATTTCCTGCACAAAAAAGTGCAGAAAATAATTATAAACATTAGCAAAGCATTAAGTTTATACACTTTTGAGTACTCTTGTGATTGCTTTCTTATGGTTAATGACAATTAGGGTATCTTGTTTGGCATTTGCACAATTAGTACACTCTGTTTGATCAGGTAAATACTCGGTGTGACATACATGGCAATGGTAGTGTGCAGTACATTCAGATGAATATTGACCAAAAAATTTCTTAAATTAACGCACAGATGTTGGTAAGTGATTATTGGCTGGACAAACTAATTGAAAAAGTTCTAGTAATTTGTCTATTGTGGTGAACGGGAGACGGCAAGCTCTTTTAAACTCCATTATTGCACAATATGCTCCACTTATGCTAATGTTAGCCCCCTCTTATAGAGGTTCAAACATATTATCTTCCAACTTTTCCTCAGCATTCTCTTCAATCAATATATCTTCAAGTTCACTTTCTGTATCTGAACTGCTTGAGATAGTCACAATTTCAGGATCACTAGAGCTGGCATAGTTGTCCTGTGATACCTTGACAGCATGACGGGGTAAATCTGCTGCACATTCCTGCCAGAAATCCCAGTGCTTATGGTTGGAGCTTATTGGATGTTCTATTTTCCAAGGAGGAACAAGCTCGCTCTGTGGTCATTGAATCGGTCAAATCGAATAAACCGCCACTCTCCCCGCAACGTGTGCAATTACTATTTGGTATGTTTTTAGTACATCAACTCAATAAGTAATTTAATAGTTTTCTGTACAGATTGTGTTCAAAAGCGATATAAAGTTCATGACCACCGCAAGCTGATGGCTACATTGAGCCAAAAGTGTAGGGACGCTGGAAGGCACATGACGGATGATGCCAACGAATCAGAAACTACTTCAGATTAGTTAATCTTAACATTAAAAATGGTATTTCAGTCCCTCCTAGTGCAATAGTTTGCCACTGATTATCTTTACTTGTTTAATTTTGTTGTTGTTGTCATTGTTTTTTGTTTGTTTCTTTCTTTTGTTCATTCCAGTTCCATTTTGCTACACCATTATGATAAGCTCTAATTTGTAAAATCATTGGTTATTGATAAAAATCAACACATCTTACTTCTATACTATTATACATTATTAATTATTATTACAATGATAGATGTTATCTTCTCAAGATCCTGCGTGAAAAGTATCATACTGAAACTTTTAGCAGCAGTGATCTTACGACGTAACTACCAAGTGATCATACCTCTACACTTCTTATATCTTGTAAGAAGGGTCATGTGTGAGTGTACACATAATATATTCGATCACTAGTCTTGCAAGTAATTGCTGTGTGATACTACCTGATATGGTTCAAAAATCATGTTGATCTTGCATGAAAGATCGTCCAGGAATAATCATGCATTATCATTCCTGTAAGATCTCAAACATTTTAACAATCATGATCTTGCTAAATAATCCATGTGTGATCATACCTGATAAGGTTCCAAAATCATATGTGATCTTGCTTGCATGATCTTAAGGGAATAATCATGCATGATCATTCCTTTAACATCTATACCTGATATGGTTCCAAAATCATGTGTGATCTTGCTTGCATGATCTTAAGGGAATAATCATGCATGATCATTCCTGTAAGATATTGAACTAATTGCTAACCATGATCTTGCTAACTAATCCATGCATGATCACACCTGATATGGTTCCAAAATCTTTAGTGATCTTGCGAGTGTGATCTTGCAAGACCACTAACATTTTTTTGTAAGATCTTGCAAGAAGTTTTTCTTGGGTACTTTGTGGAGTGCTGCAGTTTGGTGACACTTTCTGTGCTTACACGGCCGCCACATTTGAGAACCTCTGACAGCCAGAATGAATGAATGACAAACAAACGAACAAGCAGACTACTATAACCCTCTAGCATGTGTCCGCTTGGGTTAACTCTGTAACCCTCCAGCGCATGCGTGCTTGAGGGTTGATGAAAATGGCAAAGACAAAGTGGGTTTACTCCTGTAACAATGTAGTCAGTTGGAGTGGTCTAACAGTATAGCAGTCGATAAGTATAACAAAAATTTATACCTTTATTATTTCAACCGTGTAACACTAGTTTATGTACATACATACACAACTTATACATGTATGTGTAAGGGTTTTAAAACTCCAACTCGAAAACCACAAAGTACATCAGACAATTCTGAACAGAGGCTCTCGGAGTTCTTGTCTAGTGGGTGTGGCTGTAGCAAGCAGTGTTATAAGATGTTCGTTGTAGGACATTATCAAGATGTCAGGGATCAGTGTGCTGAGCTCAGCAGAGATGAACTTGACCATGTGTTGCTTGGACAGATAATGGCTAACATGAACATCACTACCATTGTGGGGCCTAAATCCAAGCATAGCCCCACAGTTCGAAAGAGGCCACGAGTCACCTACAGCCATCAAGGACAAAGTATTTGCAAGGGGTTACTTTTCTGGTACTCCATGGAATTGGTAAGTTTATTATTTTTATTTAAAAAAAATTTAAATTAAGACTTTTATAGGAAAGGCTAGGTTTAGTAGTCGTTTGCTTTGTTTAATAGGCTTATTTCTGGAGTAAACAAGACAATACGACTAACTGTAAGGTAAACAAGTGATAGTTGATTGTAGAAAGAAAAAAAAATTTAGGTTGCCGCGTTTAGGCCGGTTTTCACAAAACCAGTCACAATTTTGCAACACATCTACAATTTCTTCATCGTTCATGTCCAAATATCATTCACTGTAGATTTTGGAACACCAAACTGTCCAGACACTGCCTCACTGACTTCCCTTTCTTAACTTCTGATATTTATCTCCAGCTTTCTTTCTAGAGTTAAAATGCTACGCTTACGTTTAGTTACCGAGACCTTGCCTCCACCAACGCTGGTCGTTGAGTTCTTAGAAGAACTAGCAGCGACGCCACCGGTCAACGAGTTCTGAGAAGAACTAGCGGTAGACGCACTAACTGTTCATTTCCCTGCTCCATCTCTGCACACAACGAATACACTCAAATAGCCACGCACGAAATATTTTCCCGATTGTATTCGTTTAATTTGGTAGCTTTCCGACTAAACTGACGATTCGTACGCAGTCAATAATTTTAGTTCGTGTCCGGTAGACAGAGGTGTCCGTAACTTAGACGAACAGATAAGAGAGGTTTGAGTGTATGTTGTGTGTGTGTTATGCATGATATGCCACTATATGTTGTAGCCACCAATAGGGCGAACTCTTGGGACACGTTTGAGTAGAAGAAATGTTCAGTCTCGATCACGGCAGAGGTCAATTTCAGAGAATGCATATGATATTCCCCTAAATGGCTCTCTCAGTCAGCTATTGTCAAGTGGAGTTGTGTATGAGGTAATCATACGTTTATTAAGTTTTAAAGCAAACAGTTTCCGGAATTATAAGTATATCTGTGCATGATATACAGGTAATGCGTAGTCATCAGAGAAATGATGGACTACTTGGAGACTATTGTGATGGGCTACATTTTAAAAGGCATCCTTTGTTTTCAATGAATCCAACAGCACTGCACTTTTTATGATGATGTCGAAGTGTGTAACCCCATTGGTTCAAGGTCAAAGAAACACAAAAAAGGTAAATCAAGTGATACCAGAGAAATGATAGCATTATGATCGGGAAACAAGCAATCATTTCAAAATGTGATAATTGTGTTATGTCAATGTATTGTCAAGGGAGTAGAGGGTATGTTCCTCCCTATATCAGAAATACCACTTAAATACAATAAGTGGTGGTCTGTGTGCGTGAAAATCCTGTCCCCCCCTCCCCCAAAATATTTTTTCAGATGAAACCCTGATGATATTACCACAGAGCTGAGTCACTTTTATTCCAATAACATTAGAGATGGGTGTCTGTTATGATAAATCAATTTCATTACTCTAAATGGTATTGCCCATAACCACAGAGTCCGTCATTGAATGACCCGATAAATGAGGTTCTACAGTATTTCATAATACATGCATGAGATTTTTAACATTTTTGCAGGCGCATTTTACTACCTCCTTGGCAACCTTCGACCAGAAATGCGATCATCTTTGAAGCTGATTAGACTATGGTATTGATAAAGTTTTGGAACCTTTCATCAGCATTGGAGAATTGGAAAGTGTAAATTTTTTTTTGGGCCGAGGATTAATTTAATACACCTGTAATGTTTGATTCATATCTATAGGATGAAGGCATGACTTTTACACTGGGTGGCAAGAAATCTCAGTTCAAGGAAGTATTAGTATTGTTTGTGCCGACAATATTGCTAGTTGGAATCTTGGAGGATACAAAGCTTTGGCGTCAGCATTGAGAAAGTGCAGATTTTGTATGGCTGTGGTGAGTGACATGAAGTCAAAGGTACATAATTGATGGAGTAATGTATTGTGTATTATGAAGTTCTGTGTCTATAGTTTCTATCAGAAGATTTTGAACCTCGTAATCGAGAGACGCATGTAGCCCACTGCGCACAGTTACATGGACCTCTTCATGACCATGTTTCTACAACATACGAACTTGTTCGAGACTCAATTTTGAACTTGTCCAGATTCTTTCATGTTACTGAAGGTCTAGCACCAGATATTATTCATGACATTCTTGAGGGTTGCTTGCAATATGAAATTAAAGAATTGATTAAATACTTGGTACTTGATCAGAAACTTATTTCTCTGTCATTGTAATGATAAAATTAATGGTTTCGCATATCGTTATGTTGAATATCCTAACAAACTGTCACCAATCATGTCACCATCACTGACACTCTTTGATATCGATTCGCTGCCACCTGGTTTCAGTGACTCGCTCGTTGCGCCGGAACAAGGCAAGTTATTTTTCAATAAAATGCACAGCACAGAGAAGAGATGAACCTACATGAACAACACTAGAACTGAACTACAGTAGGACCTCAGAGTTACGGAACCCTCGGGAAATGGGGGTGTCCGTAACTCTGAATTTTCCGTAACTCTGAAACCGCCTTCTTTTGAATATTTTCATATTTTCATAACATAATAGTTACATCAGTACTCTATCTAAATCACAATAGTGTAATTAAATATGTATGTACAAATATTTATGCTGGTTTAAAGTAATCAGTTATTGATTTTTGCTTCAATGAACAAAATTTCTTTGAAGTGGCCAATGTCTGAAGGTTGTGCAGAAGCATCAAATTCATTGGAGTAGCCTCATGTTGCTGTTCTAACCAAGATATGCCAGTAGAAAATGCTATATCAGCTTCAGCATGAGTAACAGTTGGTACCGCAACTTGATTCTCCTGTTTTTCATGATCACTACTATCTTCACCCAAAGCCATGCTGATAATCTGTTCATCATTCATCTCATCCACACCACTTTCACCTAAATCCATATCAAGCCAAACTTCACTTTCCAAAGAGTCAATTCCGAGCTGTACACATTCCTCGGAAATGTCAACTGTTTGTGGTGTTGGTACCTCTTCTTCTGAGAAACTGCTAGGCCCAAGGCCTACCTTGTTCCAAGCACGGCTAAGAGCTGAAGAAGGCACTTCATTCCATGATTTGGCAGAAAAATAAACAGCTTCTTTGATTGTAAGCTTCTTTGCAAAATCCATGAAACTTATTTCTTCCGAACTCCTTAATAACAGGTCTCTCAAAAACTCTCGTTTGTATCGACGCTTCAAATTTTCTAGGACTCCCTGATCCATAGGCTGCAAGATGCTTGTTACATTGGGTGGTAAAAAAAAGCACTTAATTTTACCATCACTCGTTATTAAAGCAGATGCAGAAGGATGGGAAGGAGCATTATCCAGAAGAAGAACAGCTTTTGGATCCAAGTACTTTGATTCCAGATATCGTCTTACTTCTGGAACAAAGTGCTTAAAAAACCAGTCCGAAAAAATGGCCTGGTCCATCCATGCCTTCTTTTGTGCATAGTAATGCACTGGAAGAGCTGACATGTTTATCCCAGAGAAACATCGAGGTTTAGCACTTTTGTGGATAAAAACCAAAGGTAGGCGAAAATCTCCACTAGCATTCCCAGTAGCCATAAGAGTAACTCTGTCTTTAGAGGTTTTCATGTTCTTTGCAGTCTTCTCTGTACCATCAGCAAGCGTTTTGTTGGGTAAGAGACGCCAGTACAGACCAGTTTCATCTGCATTAAACACCTGATGCAAAGAAAAACTTTCCTCCTCCACAAACCTACTAAAACTAAGTTTGAAATCATCAGCAGCACTGGTATCAGCGGACAGGGACTCTCCTTGCATTGTTAGTTGCCTAATGCCATGGCGGTTCTTGAATCTATGCAGCCATCCTTTGCTTGCCTTAAAATCTTCCCCAGTTTTGTCAGGATACATCTGCTGGTAAAGCAACTTAGCCTTCTCCATAAGAACTACCCCACTGATAGGAGTACCTTTGTGACGTTCCTGCACAAACCAGAAGTGAACTGCTTTGTCAAAAGCATCATCATCTGCCTTTCTAACAATACATCTTTTCTTTAAACACCTCTCATCCTGAGTTTCAGTCACAAACTTCATTATCTTCTGCCTGGAAACCTTCAAATCATAAACTGTGGTCTTTCCTACTTCAAATTCTTCCGCAATAGATGCTAGAGAACTTCCCCAGTCGATCTTCTTCAGAATATCTAACTTTTGTTCTATAGATAGGACAGTTCTCTTTCTTTTCTTTGACGTAGAAGCCATAGCGCAGCCAAAAAAAGTTAACTCGCAATACCACTAGGCCACCGGCGCCCGATTAACAATAACGATACTTACCGAACGTCGGTATTTCCCCGCCGGTTCGCGACGATTCGTACCTTTATCGATTTATATTAAGGCGTTCGGTTAACCGGTATCTCCGGAACTCTGAAGTCCGTAACTCTGAGGTTCTACTGTACTCACGTGACACAACTCAGTTTTATACCTTGTGTGAATCATGACCAAATATGGTAACATTCAGCACTCACACAAAACAACATACAATTAGAAATAATCTGAAGTGACAGTGACGCACAACTCAAGAATGTAAACAGATTAAAATACAATTACATACACATTCCAATACATACACACACAGTCTGTACCAGATGGATCTGAAACCACCGAGACAGGAGAGTCGTCTGGCTCCCAGTCTCTTCTCGACATGCCGTTTTACCCCGATCACTTAAAATACGTAAGGGAAAACCAATTATCGTAAAGATGGTTAGTACAGGAGAGTCGTCTGGCTCCCAGTCTCTTCTCGACATGCCGTTTTACCCCGATCACTTAAAATACGTAAGGGAAAACCAATTATTGTAAAGATGGTTAGCAAGGCTTCTGCAACTTCTGTGGCTGACCCTGAGCGCAGAGGCACAGCTTCTGGCCACTTGGAAGACAAACATATGTGAGTATAAATCTACACCCTTGTCTTCCCTTAGGAAGTAGGCCCACAAGGTCCACCGCCACGCTCTCATAGGGTTCCGAGAGCGTGGGACATTCGACCATTTTTGCTTTGGCATTACCGGCTTTATTGTGCCTAAGACAAGTGTCGCAAGACTGGATATGGGTTATCACATCACGACTCAACCCTGGCCATGTGAACCGTGAGTTTAAGGGTGGCCGCACATAGCAACGCGCACCGCCTGTAGATCCGGACATTAATTTATTCCCCGCCAATACCCCACCATTCGATAATACGCGAGCAGAAACAATCGCGCAGTAGTAGCAGAAGTATA
>WLWI01005310.1_pt1 | contig 10767 bp, 5 predicted proteins | sample 6701501 | NCBI WGS metagenome assembly WLWI01 (sample SAMN12718690, study PRJNA515312) | sponge metagenome | isolation source: marine sponge | host: Mycale hentscheli | place: New Zealand: South Island, Marlborough, Capsize Point | collected 2014-11-01
ATGACATCTTTATTTTTTTATTTTTTTGATATTATTTGGGTGTCTACCTGCCTTAAAGAAATCTATTGCTACATTACTATTAAGAACTTCTGAACACTAGATTCTATTCCTCAAACTTGTTGGGAGTTATAAAAAAGCAGATGCAGAAGCATCTTCCTCCTGATAATGCTCACCAAATTCTAAAGTTTTCGATATCGGAGGCCTCGAGTTGACCGCTTTCACAGATCTGGGTAGAGCAGCAAATTATCAAGGATTGTCGACCTCCAATACTTCTCACCAGCAACCTCTACACTGTTCGTTAGGATGGCCACTTGTGTTCGCCATCTACCCCCAAGTTCGCAAAACTCCAGGTCAGGAGGAGCACCCAAAACACCGCGTGCAACCATTAGGAAAAAGTCGTCGTTGTTAGTAACAGGTGGGCGGAGTTCAACAACTTGGGTGGAGGCTTACCATAATGTGATATTAATATTTTTATTTAAACTATTCGTTACAGACTTCTTCAAATGAAAATGAATGAAGAAATGAATGCACGAGTGATAAAAAGTACATATTGATTAAATAAATAAATAAATATATAAACAAATAAATAAATAAACAATTAAATAGATAAATAAATAAATAGATGAATAAATAAATAAATAAATAAACAAACAAGCAAACAAATGAATAAATATATAAATATGTATAAATATATGAATAAATAAATATGCATAAATAAATAAATAAATAACAAATAATAAATGAATAAAGAAATAATAAAAGAATAAATAAATAATAAATGAATAAATAAATAGTAAATGAATAAATAAATAATAAATAAATAACAAATAAAGAAACAAACAAATAAATGAATGAAAATGAATAAATAAATAAATATATTTTAAGCAAGATTATGATGATGTAAAATGGATTGTAATATGATGTATATTTAATTCATCCTCTAGTTAAATTCAGAGATTTTGTTGTGATTTTTTTTTTAAATTGTTCTTTCAGTTTTTTTTATTATTATCTATCTTGGTTATTATTTCAGAACATTTCCTCAGTGGTTAAATTTCTTTTTAAATTCCTGATTAGAGTGTGTGAATTGAAAATGCTTCCTGTCATTATCATTTCTGTTTTTTTATTATTGGTTATTAAATTAACAGCCAGTGTTGAATTCAGTTTTTACATGAATGACTTAAGTTTGTGGACTACAATTTTAGTTTAATGTGTGAATTTTCAATAATGTTTGTTCTGTTGGTTCATTTTTTTTTTATTGTTTACTTAATTATTACTTCTTGTGATTGACAAAAATAACGAAAAACAAAGAAAATACCAGTTGATTGCAAGTGTAACCTACAAATCTACACAGAGTAGAATAATGTTCATGATTCATTACCTTTTAAAAGAGGGTTTGAATGTACCTTTATCTTCAAATCAAAATTGCATTATTGTTGAAAATTGTTTATCCCTATTAATGATGACAATTAAAATATTAACAAAGAGTGTAGATCTGACAGAAAGCAGAGATTGGATGTTGACAGAGGGAACATCAAGCAATATCTTAACCCAATATTCAATGGACTCATCTGAACTTAGTTTTATAGACTTTATTCTTTTCTTTTTATGTCAAACGTTTATAATAACTTTTACATTAAAGAAACCTCCAGGTTAAGCACAATATACATTAATAGGGTAATGGTTACTTTGATATACACCGTTTACACTGGTATGTATGTAAGGTATTTGCATGATTTCATTCATGATCCAGACAACTCTATGGAGCTCTTTAGAATGGAGGCAGCTTGGGTCAATTTTCCTAAAGTTTCTATTGCCACAGGCTAGAAAATGGTGTTTAGGAGTTAAATAAGTTAAGTGAACATATTTGTCACTTTTTCACTTCTCTGCATGCAACCACACAGTAAACTCCAGTAGTAGCTTAACTGTGGCTGTAGCTTAACTTCTACAGGAAGCTGTACAAACATCTGGCCCAGGGAACAACCAAACTGTGTCATCTCATTTACCATTAGATCTCACAAGGCAAAGTAATTCATTAGCTAGTGTATTACATCAGCCAAATTAAAATTCATCATCATAATTATAGATAATAATAATAACTACAACAAATTTACAACAATAGCAACAGTGAGCTGTATACAAATAAAACAATAAATAAAAACTTCAATTGACAAAACACGATGTAGCTATCACAATGAGTCTAGGTCTCAGTCCATATATCATGTGAAGCTGAATAATGTTCATAATTAATTTGTGGGAGATCAAAAACTCTTTTTTATTTGTTGAATGTAAATCCCATCAAATGTGCTCTTTTTTTATGATGATAAATCAATTTCTCTTCATCCTTCAGTTTTATGTATAATTTAAAGTTCTGCTTATTCCTATAATTGATCATATTTTGTTTCATGTGCTCCAAGTTTGTGTGAATATATTATTTATGGTGACGTTCTTCTTCAAGATTTGTGTCAACATTTTAGTAATAATATGTTAATCTTTTCCAAGTGTATTGTTAAGTTCATAATTAACAACACTTCTCCTTTATTAAGTGTGGTATAAAATATGATTAATGTGACTACCTTCATTTTAAATCAAAATTCATATTAAATTGTACTCATATTTGTACTTTCCAAACAGTGTATAATTTCTTCCGCTATTTGTTCTATATATACACTAAATTTCTGATTGATTGTAACCTCTTCCTTCTATTAATATTATGCTATCAATATCCTCCTCCTGTTTATTAATGTGCACAGTATTAGGTTATCTGTATATTTTTCCTTCATTGTTATTGTTTAGTGTTATTGTATATGTATCCTCCTCCTTCGCATCAATGTGTAATAATATGCTATCTGTGTCCTCCTTCTTATTAATGTTTACTATCAATCTGTATCCTCTTTGATCTTATTAATGTGTAATATAGTGCCATGTATATCTTGCTCCTTTTTATTAGTATGTAGTATTATATCATTTGTATCCTCCTCCTTCTTATTGATGTGTAACATTATGTTATCTGTATTTTGCTCCTTTAATAATTGGTAGTATTGTCTTATTTGTATCCTTCTCCATATTAATGTGTTCACCCTACTCCTATTAATGTATAGTATTATTATCTGTTTCCACATATCCTTCATATTTATGTGTAATATTGTGTTATCTGTATCCTCAGCCTTTTTAGTATAGTATTATGTTATCTGTATCGTCCTCCTTTTAATTAATGTGAAGAATTGTGTCATCTGTATCCTATTCCTTTATATTAGTGAGTAGTAGTGTTTTCTTCTCTTTCTTATAAACATGTATTATTATATTAATCTGTGTCCTCCTTCATATAGTATTATGTATCCTTCCTCCTTCTTTTTAATGTGTAGCTAGTATAATGTTGTTTATATCCTTCCCTTTTTTATTATTAATGTGTAATATTATTTTATCTGCACATTCATCTCTTTTTATTAATGTGTTATATGTTATCTCTATTTTACTCTTTATTATTCTGTAGTATTCATATCTGTATTCTCCTCCTTCTTATTGATGTGTATTACTATGTTTTATCTGTATCCTTCTTGTCTTCATTAATGTATGTTGTATGTATCCTTCAAATATTTTTTAAATTAATTTTTAGTATTATGTTATTTGCATTGTCCTAATCATTAATGTGTAGTATATTCATTGTGACTGTGTCATCCTTATCAATGTGCACTTTTGTGTTATCTGTATCCTCCTTTTCTTTAATTAGTGTGTAATATCATCAAACGTTTGTATCCTCCTCCTTCTATTATGTGTTGTGCTATCTCTATTCTTATTCTTCTTATTTATGTGTAGTATTATGTTATCTGTATCCTATTCCTTCTTATTAATGTGTAATATTGTGTTGTCTGTATCATACTTCTTATTAATGTGTAATATTGTGTTGTCTGTATCATACTTCTTATTAATGTGTGCTATACTTTATTTTTATCATCCTCCTTCTTACTAGTGTATAATATAATGTTATATCCTGCTCCTTTTTATTAATGTGTAGTATTATTTTGTCTTCATTCTTTCTCTCTTATTTATGTGCAATATTATGTTACCTGTTTTCTCTTCCTTCTTATTAATGTGCACTAATAGGGTATATGTTTTCTTCTCCTTATTATGTCATCTGTATCCTGATCCATCTTATTAATGTGTATCATTATGTTATTTGCACCCTCCTTTTTATTATTAATGTATAGTATTATATTATGTGTATCCTCCTCATAAATGTGTAATATAATGATATCTGTAATATCCTTCTTTTATTAATGTTTATATTAAGTCTTCTGTGTCCTCCTTATTTATTCATGGGTAGCATTATAATACCTGAATCCACATCTTTATTTGTAACTGGGAGTATTATATGTCATTTGTAATTTCATCCTTTTTTATTGGTGCATAGTATTAAGTTATCTGAATTCTCCTTATTATTATTAATGTGTAGTAGTATGTTATTTTTATTCTCCATCTTTTTATTAAAGAATAATATATATTATGTTTCTAACTTCTTCTTCTTCTTATAAATATGTTATCGATATCCTACTCCTTTTTATTTATGAGTTGTTACATGTTATCTGTATCATATCCTTCTTAATAATGTGTAATGTTGTCTTTATCCTCCTTTTTTTATTAATTGGTTGTATTGTGTTATCTGGATCCACACCCTTATGTATATCATGTTGTATTATGTTATTTACATTTTCCTCCATTTTTTTAATTAATGTGTGATATTGGAATTCTCCTTATTGTTTAGTAGCATTATGTTATAAGTCTACTTCTCCTTTTTACTAATGTGTAGTATTCTTCTTATCTGTATTCTCCTCCTTTTTATTATCATGTAATATTGTGTTGTCTGTAGCCTGCTTTTTATTAATGTGTAGTGTTATAATTTTTTTGTATTCTTCTCCTACATATTATGTAGTTTTGCATTATCGGTATCCTTTTCCTTCTTATTATTAATGAGTAGTATTATTTTATCTGTACCCTCCTTCATATTATTATGTGTACTGTTATGTTTTTTTGTTTGTTTGTTTGTTTATATTAATGGGTAAGTATTAAGTTATCTGAGTCCACCTCCTCATTTTTAATATGTATTAAGTTATCTTATTCTCTTTCTTTTTATTGGGGTGTTATCTGAAGCCGTCTCCTTCTTATATTTATATTCTCCTTTTTTATTAATGTGTAATATTTTGTTTCTAAATTCTCCTCATTATTATTGCGTAGTACTGTGTCATCCGTATCCTTCTCCTTTATACAAATGTGTATTATTGGTGTAGTATTAAGTAATCTGTAACCTTCTTATGATTAATGCATTTTATTATGCTATCTGTATTCTCATCTTTCTTATTAACGTATAGTAGCAATTAGTATCCTCCCTTTATTAATGTGTATTATTATGCGTATCATTCTCCTTCTTGTGAATGCATAATATTATGTTGTCTGCATCTTGCTTATTTTTATTAATGTGTAGTATTTATTATGTTATTAGTGTCCTTCTCCTTTTAACTAAATTGTAGTATTGTGTTATTTCAATCTTCCTTCTTCTTATTAGTGTGTAGTATTATGTTATTAGTATACTTCTGAGGAAGTCTCTTTGATTTATAGATTTATCCCACTACTGATGTATATTAGAAATGATTAGCTTTCAAGTAGTGTCTGCGTAATACCCTGGTTGTGCTGCACATTGATAACCATATTTTGATGTGGGTATAGTGGGATGAATGTTCACAGGTTAAAATGCAGTTGATAGAACTCATTGGGTTCTTTGATTTTGGGTTTTTTTTTGGTGGATTGCTGCATGTTCACACACCTTTAGGTATATTATGCCCCTTCCATAGCCATGATACTCCTCTCCCTAGCACAATTTTTATATGATCCTGAGAAAACAAGAATAGAATGAATATTGTTATAGCCATTGTATTATTTGCGTGTCAAGACAGCCGAAATTTTAGAGGTTCGTTAGAAGGGAATGTATAGTTACAGGACCACAGTATTGTATTTGTAAATGTGGTGGGGTTTTAAATGCAAGATGAGGTATTCTAGTTGTCATGACATCAGAGTGTGCCCGTGCCATGACCAGTAGAGACTAGCTCACTTATTTCGACATCAGTGGTTACCAAGGGCCTGGATCAGTTTCATCTTTGCCAAGTAGTATAGTTTACTATCGGAATCAGAGCATGTCTATCCTCAAGTTCAATACTTTTTCCAGCTGAACAGTGTTAAATGGAGCCTGTATGTGGGCATTGGGTAGTATGTTGAACTATGGGAAACAATTAGCAGTTTACACTACCTTAAAACCAGCCACACCCATCTATTCACAGTCGCTGAAGAGAATAAGTGGTATAGGCAGTCAGAATGACTATCATTCAGTAGATTGTTTTATACCATGATATATGGTGAAGTACACAGGGTGTGGCTTTCAGTATTGTACATAGCTGAAGGGGGGATCCATTGGTAGCCATGACAGAGTCCATAAACTCTCCAGATAAATAGAGTTGACAAAAAAAAAATTTAAAAGTTGTTACAGGATAACAAAGTAGTTTTTCAACACATTATACATTATTTTACGAGTTTGTTGTGGTTGTCTGTGGATACTTTTTGGGATGTGGTAAGGACTATTAAGCAGACATGCTGTATTTTATGTAGAAGTTGTGTGATGTACTAATAACATATTCCACAATTATAGAGTGATAGATAATGGCTATAGATTTTGGTTACATTTGTCAGGTAATCATAATATAGGGGTTTACTCTGCATAATTTAGAATACTCAATGTAGTTTAGTATACTATGCGTCATTTAAAATACTTCACATAGTTTGTGTACCTTGTGTAGTTCAGAATATTCCTGTGGTTCGAGTGTACCATGCATAGTTTAAAGCTTTTAGTATAGTTTAGTCAAGTTTATGATGTGTAGTTTAGGATAATCAGTGTGATTTAGTGTACTGTGAATAGTTTATAATACTCAGTGTAGTTTGTTGAGGTGAGTGTAATTTATAATACTGAGTGTGCTCTGTGCATTGTTTAGAACACACCTGTTGTTGTGTTTGAGTGTGTGCAGAGTTAGCAATAATCAGTGTGATTTAGTGTACTGTGTGTACATTAGGATACTCAGTGTGGTTTTATGTATTCTTGAATAGTTTTAATACTTAGCATGGTTTAGTATACTGTGTTTATTATATAATACTCTACGTGGTTTGAGTATTATGCATAGTAGCTATTGAATATTCATGTGGTTTGAGTGTATTGTGCTAGTTTAGAATAATAAGTGTAGTTTAGTGAACTGTGGGTAGTTTGGAATTATCCTGTGGTTTGAAAGTACTGTGCACAGTTTAGAATACTCAGTGTGGTTTCTGTTTTGGCATAGTTTTAATTACACCTATTGTTGATTATACTATGTGTACTATGGCTTACTTGTGTGATTTATTTGTGGTACATTGTTTAGAATACTCAATGTGGTTTAGTGTACTTTGCATATTTTTTAGGTGTTATTTTGTTAACTATGAATTGTTTATAATACTCAATATAGTTTGTTTACTGAGCGTAGTTTAGAATATAGTGCCGTTATTGTACTGTGTGTGTTTTAACATACTCCCAATGTGGTTTAGTGTATTGTGCGTAGTTTATAATACTCATTGTGGTTTAGTGTACTGTCTGTTGTTTAGAGTACTGGTGTGGTTAAATATACTTTGCGTAATTTAAAATTCTCAGTGTGGTTTGTGTATTGTATGTAATTCTCAATGTTGCTTAGTATAGTGTGTGTACTTTAGAATTCTCATTGTGGGTTTAGTAAACTGCATAGTTTAGGATACTCAGTTTGGTTTGTGTAATTTTCTTAGTTTGAATACTCAGTATAGTTTGCATTGTGTAGAGTTTAGAATACTCAAAGTGGTTTAATGTATTGTGCGTAGTTTATAATAGTCAATGTGGTTGTGTGTTGGTTGTTTAGAATACCCAGTGTTGTTTGTACATTGTGTGTAGTTCAGAATACTCCAGTGGCTTGAATGACTATGCATAGTATAAATACTCAGTGTGGTTAGTGCATTGTGCATAGTTTAGAGTGGTTTGTGTGGCTGTGTGTAGTCTAGAATACTCTGTGTGGTTTGTTGTACTGTGCATAGTTTAGAATACTTAGTTCATGTATAGTGTGTAGTTTAGAATACTCAATGTGGCTAGGGTATCGTGTGTAATTTAACGTACTGTGCATAGTTTGGAATACCATGTGGTTATATGTACTGTAGTTACGTTAGAATACTCAAGTTAGTTTGTGTATTGTGCGTAGTTTAGAATACCACAGTGGTTTGAATGTGCTGTTCCTAGAATAAAATAGTCAGTGTGGTTTAATATAATGTGCATATTACAGAATATTCAGTGTTATTTGTCTCATAAACTCTGCGTACACTACAATTGACTCCCCTTTTCACAACAATTATCACTCCATTCACTCTGTCTGCTCTGCTCTGGATTATAGTCTGGACTCTCTCTCTCTCACACTCTCATACTACTCACTTTTCTCAGTTTTTGCAACTTACAACTCTGACTTCTTTACTGTTATACTCATCGCTATTTGATTATTAGTTAGTTTGATTGTACACTGTACTTATTGTCTTAACTTGGGGCAACATACAGTTAGACAGTGTAGCTATCTCTCTACTATAATCTAGAGTGGCTTAAGCTAGCTGTTAGGTTAGGTGTTAGCTTTTCATAATAGCAGCTAATAGCTTGGGACTTACATCCTAAGTGGCCCCCACTCTATCTAGTTCAAAGCAGTTCTCAGCTTTGATGAGCTGAGTAGTGAGCAATTGCACAATACTTTAGGATATTCAGTTTTGCTGAGTGCACTGTGAATGGTTGGTATTACTCAGTGTGGTTAAGTTTACTATTTGTAGTTTAGAGTACTCAGTGTGGCTTGTGTATTGTACATAGGTTTGATTATACTTGTGTACTTTGTGTAGTTTAGAATAGTCAGGGTGGTTTGTGTATTGTGTGTAGTTTAGAATGCTTGTTATTTAATGTACTTTACATAGTTTAAAATACTCAGTGTGATATGCAGTTTATAATACTTGTAATTTAATGTCCTATGAGGAGTTTAGTATACTCAATGGGTTAGCATACTTTGAGTAGTTTAGAATATTAAGTTTGGTTTTGTGTACAGTGCACATTGTTTCAGTGTATTGTACATGGTTTAGAATATCAGTTTGTTTTAGTGTACTATGTGTTGTTTAGGATACTCAGGTGGTTTAGTGTACTGTGAATAGTTCATAATACAGAGTGTGTGGTGTACTATACTGTGCATAGTTTAGAATACTCAGTGTAGTTTTGTATACTGTGTGTACTTAGATCACTCAGTATCACTTGTGTATTGTGTGTAGTTTAGTATAATCCAGATGCTTGAGTGAGTGTGTGTAGTTTAGAATACGCAAACTGTGCGTAGTGTAGATTACTCTAAGGGTTAGTATACTGTGTGAAGTTTAAAACATTCAGTGTGGTTTAGTGAACTGTGCACAGTTTAGAAGACTTAGTGTTGTTTAGTGTACTGTGAATAATCTTTAATACTCATTGTAGTATTGTGTATGTATGTAGTTTAGAATATTCAGTGTGATTTAGTGTACTATGTGTAGTCTAGAACATTCAGAGTGGTTTAGTTCCTGTACATAGTTTTGAATACTCAATGTGTTTTAGTATAATGAGCTTAGTTTAGAATCTCAGTGTGGTTTAGTGTGCTTATGTGGTTTTAGGATTTTAGTGTGATTTGATGTAATTTGAATAGTTTGGTTTACTTACTTTGCATAGTTTAGAATACTCCATGTTGCTTTTGTGTCTGTGTAGTTTCGAATGCACCTGTGTTTTGAGTGTACTGTGCATAGTTTAGAATACTCAGTGTGACTTGTGTATTGTGCATAGTTTAGTATACTCTGCAGTGGCTTGAGTGATTTTGTGTAGTTTAGAATACTTGGTGAGGTTTAGTGTACTATGCATAGTTTAGAATACTGTCTGTGGTTTAGTGTACTTTGTTAAGTTTAGAAAATTCAGTGTGGTTTAGTGTACTGTGCGTAATTTGGAATACACAGTGTGGTTTAGTTTATAGTGCACAGTTTAGAACACAAAGTGTGGTTAGTGTATATATATAGTTTAGAATACTAAGTATGGTTTAGTGTACTATGTGTAGTTTAGAATACTAAGTAAGGTTTAGTGTACTATGTGTAGTTTAGAATACTCGGTGTGATTTAGAGTACTGTGAGTAGTTTATATTAATCAGTATTGTTTTGTTTACTGTACATAATTTAGAATTCTTAGTGCGGTTTATGTATTGTGCGTACTTTAGAATACACCTGTGTTTTGAGTGTACTGTGCACTTATTAGAATACTCAGTGTAGTTTAGTGTACTGTCCATATTTTAGGATACTCATTGTGGTTTAGTGTCACGTGAATTGTATATAATATTTAATGTGTTTTAGTGTACTGTGCATAGTTTGGAAACACCTGTGTTTTGAGAGTACTGTGCATATTTTAGAATACTCTGTAGTTTATTTACTGTCAGTAGTTATGAATACTCAGTGTGATTTAGTATACTGTGCATGGTTTAGAATACTCATTCTAATTAATGTACTGTGCATAGTTTAGAATACTCTGTGGTTTAATGTACTGTGCATAGTTTAGAATACTCTGTGGTTTAATGTACTGTGCATAGTTTAGAATACTCTGTGGTTTAATGTACTGTGCATAGTTTAGAATACTCTGTGGTTTAATGTACTGTGCATAGT
>WLWI01005312.1_pt1 | contig 10766 bp, 8 predicted proteins | sample 6701501 | NCBI WGS metagenome assembly WLWI01 (sample SAMN12718690, study PRJNA515312) | sponge metagenome | isolation source: marine sponge | host: Mycale hentscheli | place: New Zealand: South Island, Marlborough, Capsize Point | collected 2014-11-01
AAACAACAATATGTCAAACAAAAAAAAAAAACACAAACCAAAAAAAAAAAAAAAAACAACCCACCCCCCCCCCCCCCCCCCCCCACAAGGCCAAACAAAGCAAACAAAAAAAAAAGAAAAAGAAAAAAAAAAAAGAAGAGAGAGTGAGAGTGAGACACAAAGACAAAAAACATTTCATTACCATTTAACTAATTATTACTCAGTGTCTGTGCAGCTAGGGAACTGTGCCTCTGTCCTGGGAACAATCACCACCCAGCTAATCATTATTATTTATTTTGTTTGACTATTTCATTATTGATGTTATTATTACTATTTGTTTAGTCACTTATACATTCATTAGGTTGTTAGCTTTTTTTGCTTACCCATTGATGTCATTATTAATTTAATTATTTTGTAATTGTATGATCTTTTGCCTTGCCAGCACTTCATTTTTGCTTATAATAATTAAAAACAAAATAGACAAAAAAATAAGACTATAGCTATACAACAACATAAGTTGTGTCTATATAGTTTGGCCTCTTGTCTTCTTTAATTGTATTCACATAATTTTTTTTAACAATTAATTTCAAGCACAAGAACGAAAGAGAAATAGACTTGGCAGCAAATCATTATAAGCTAGCATTTCTCAGTAGCTACTTCTGGAGCAGAGCTACCAAACTGCATAAATACAGAGGCAGGAAATTAATTTAGTGTATTGCGCACAATTTTCAAATAATTCATGTTTAAGCGGTATAACTTGGTAAGGCATCATCAGTTTTTATTTTGTTTAAGGAAAATGCTTTTTTTTTTCTTTTCTTTTTTTTGGTAGCTAGCGATCATATTGTTGCATCCTTTGATAGTAAATTTGGCATAAAGTATTAAGTGGCAATAACTCTTTAGCAATTCAACTTCAAATCTTTGTCCATCACTTGAGTAGTTCTATTATTTGAACTCTCATTGTGAAAGCATGTACGTACTATTATTGGATTAGATTATGACAGTCCTAACTATGAAAATAATTCTTCAAAGTAACGGCTTCAATCCACTTAGAGTGTGCATCCACTAGAATTCCTATTATGCGACCTTCCACTGGATCAGAATAATCCATGTGAAGCGTTGCCCAAGGTCTAATAGGCTAAAACCAAGGATGAAGTGGTGCAGCTGGTGAAGAAGCTCAATGCTGTCAACACTCAATGCAATCGCTAATTATATCTTCGAGATTATTGGTCACCACACTTACATTCTTGACTTCAGGATGTCCACTGAAGGAGTACACAGAATGATGCATGCAACTGTGACAAAACCTTAGCTCAGCATGGCTTCAATATCGCCACCTTTGCTCCTAGTTTGGCTACACAAGACAACCGTGCTTCTTAAAGTACACAACTTGTTAATACGAACAAATCAACTCTGGTATTAAAGAATCCAATTATACATCTTTCTAGCTAACCATGTTATTTTTAGTAACCAGTGATGCACCTATGTACATATGTCACTCCCAGAGTTAGCATCATAAAGTGGTAACTGTGTCAGCATTACTATGAGCAGAAGTACTGTGAATTACCAACACATCTAGCACTGCCATTGGTGCAGCCTATACAACCTACAATACACAGAAGGCACATAAATATCTCAGATTAATAGCTAAATGAACACTCAAATAACAAGATGTCCATACTATGCAAGCCTAGTAAATATAATACAACCACTTTTTCACTATTGGTATATCTAACAATCCCCACACGTGAGATCATGTAAATAGTAAAATTACCAAATGTGAAATACAAATACAGAAGTAGGACAGTTGCAGCTGGAGGCAATGTTGTTGGTAGGGATCCACCAGCAGTCAGTATCACATCATACTGATCATTTTCATGGCAAATTTCCATGTGACGTAGGGAACAAGAAACGGCTTTTGCTGCATGCACCCACTTCTGACAAATTAGAGTATAGAACATTCAGAATGACCTTCACCCAATGTAGATAAAACCAGAGATATAGCTAAGGGTAATATATCTCTGGTGAGACAGACTGTCCATCCAGTTGTTAAGCTTGACTATTAGCTTATTCCTATACATATTGAGGAGTCATTATCACAATTGACTGGTTGAAAACTAAATACAAAACCTATTCTTAGCCAGGCCAACTTGCAAGTTTCTTTGGATGCAAGGCAAAACAAAGCAAACCAAAAAAAAAGAGAAAAAAAAGAGAGAGAGTGAGAAAGAGAGAGAAACAAAAACAAAAAACAATTCATTATCATTTAAACTAATCATTACTCAGTGTGTGTGTGTCCTGGGAATAATCACCACCTAATCCTTAGTATTTTATTTATTTATTTTGTTTGACTATTTCATTATTGATGTTATTATTATTATTTTAGTTACTTATACATTCATTAGGCTGTTCGCTTTTTTGCTTACCCATTGATGTCATTATTAATATAATTATTTATTATTTTGTAATTGTATGATCTTTTTCCTTGACAGCACTTCATTTTTTGCTTAATATAATTAAAAACAAAATAGACAAAAAATTATTATAAAAAAGGCTATAGCTATACAACATAAGTTCGTTTTTATTTTGGTAGCTAGCGATCATATTGTTGCATCCTTTGATAGTAAATTTGGCATAAATATATTGAGTGGTGATAACTCTTTAGCAATTCAACTTCAAATCTTTGTCCATCACTTGATTAGTTCTATTATTTGAACTCTCATTGTGAAAGCATGTACATACATACCTTATTGGATTAGATTATGACAGTCCTAACTGTGAAAATAATTCTGCAAAGTAACGGTTTCAATCCACTTAGAGTGTGCATCCACTAGAATTCCTATTATGCGACCTTCCACTGGACCAGAATAATCCATGTGAAACCTTGCCTTGCCCAAGGTCTAATAGGCTAAAACCAAGGATGAAGTGGTGCAGCTGGTGAAGAAGCTCAATGCTGTCAACACTCAATGCAATCGCTAATTATATCTTTGAGATTATTGGTCACCACACTTACATTCTTGACTTCAGGATGTCCACTGAAGGAGTACACAGAACGATGCATGCAACTGTGACAAAACCTTAGCTCAGCATGGCTTCAAAATTGCCACCCTTGCTCCTAGTTTGGCTACACCAGACAACCTTGCTCCTTTAAGTACACAACTTGTTAATATGAACAAATAAATCATCTCTGGTATTAAAGAATCCAATTATGAATCTTTCTAGCTAACCATGTTTTTTTTATTTTTTAAACATGGTAGTAACCAGTGATGCACCTAGGTATGTCACTCTGTGGTGTGCCGGGCAGCTGGGAGAGGGAAGGTAGGTTAAGGTACGCTGCCACCACTGCTACTGTAACTAGCTATGCCAATTACTCAGCAGAAGTTCCTCCCAAAAGTAAAGAGTTACGAATTCTTTAGTTTAGGTAGAAACAATAGCATTCATCTGAGGTCTTAACACAGAGTGAACCACTAGTAGAATGACTACATGTGCTCACTATTTATACAACCATTCCTAAGCATGCTCAGCGTGTATTTGGAATGACTCAGCATGAACCAGCAAAAGTGATCAACACTTGGGTGAAGGATGAAATAAACAGTTCAGTTCTGTACTTGCTAATAATAATTAATAAGATAAGTTACTGTTGCACTGTGTGTGTGGTGGGCTTGGTCACCACACCTCCCCCCTTTCTAAAAAGGTAAAGTCTCATCCTCGGAAGGTTGTGGCTGCTGCTGTTGTTGTGGCTGTGGCATTCTTGTCTTGATGAAGCATCAGCGAGGAGATTCTTGCTTCCAGGCAAATAAACAATCTGAATGTCAAATAGCGAGATTCTTTCTTTCCATCTGTGAAGCTTGTTAGTGTGGGGGATTTTGTCTATCAGATGTGTCAATGCGACATGGTCTGTATATGCCACAAACTCTCTGCCTGATAAGTAGTAACTGAAATGCTCCACAGTGGCAAGCAGTGCCAATGCCTCTAACTCTGTGGCGGAAAACTTAGCTTCTCTGCTCTGTAGCTGCCTTGAGTAAAACACTGCTGGCATCCAGGTGTCCTCCCTTGAAACACATAGGATTCCTCCCACTCCAGTGGTTGAGGCATCCACGAAAACACACATAACATCTGCTGCTGTTGGTATGATCAACATACAGTGATTGCAAATGCTGTGAATGATGAAGTCAAATGCTTGTTTGGTAGTGACATCCCAATGTACACAGTTTGATTCTGAGTGTTTGGTGTGTTGGAGCCTCTACACTCCAACAATAAGAGCTCACCTTATAACTTTTGGCCACACCCACTTCCAGCAAGGATTGAACACTTGAACTTTCATTCTCACACACATACACTATTATTTTGTTCCACCCTTTACCCAATTTGTCACATTAATGTTACTCATGAGTTCGGCACAGCTAGACTCAGGACAGTTCTACCACGACGGCGAAGCATCCGTCTCACTGTTTCTGAGATAGTTTGCGGGCTATTCGGGTTCCACTTTAAGGTTGAGAAACTGGTAAAGGAAGGAATCCTGGTCCTTCGAGGAGAGTTGCTTTGGAGTACCTTTTACTATCCTTGTTGCTCCGCCAACCCCTACCTAGACTAACGCTCGTGAGCAGGAAGTTACGCCCCTGACTCTCACATGGTGAGTTGTGACAACTTGCTGGTATGTTGTGCAAATGAAGGTATGAATTTGGAATAAAAGTTTACAAGTCCAAGGAATGCTTTCATCTGTTGCTTTGTTTTTGGGATTTTGTATTTGGCCATGTATTCTACCCTGGCTTGTGGAATTGCGATTCCTCCTTTCCCAACTATGAAACCCAAAAATTCAAATGCTGTGTAACACCATGAACATTTGCTGCTTTTGACTGTGAGACCATTGTTCGCCAATCTCTGCAATGTGGTGTTGATGTGGGTGAGATGATCAGTGAATGAGGTGGAATAAACGATGATGTCATCAATGTAAGGAAGTGCAAATTCCTCATATCCAGCCAAAATCCTCTGTGTCGGCAGTTGAAAGGTGACCGGTGCATTCTTTAAACCGAACGCCATTACCTTGTACTGGAATTTGCCATGTGCACAACTAAAGGCAGTAATTGTTTGGATTCCTCCTCCATAGGGACCTGGTGGAACCCCTTCAAAAGGTCTAACTTTGACAGGTATGTGGAGTTGCCTACTCTAGCAATAATGGAGTCTATAGTTGGCATTAGAAACGGTTCTGCTACAGTTACTGTGTTCAGCCTTCTGATCGTATTCCTCCATCCTTTTTGGTGATGAGTATGGGTGGACTTGACCAGTGAGAGTGTGAAACCTCTATGATTCCCAATTCCAATAATGATTCAATTTCCTTCCGGAATGCTTACCTGTAGGCCAATGGGATTGTATAGGAGGGGGTCCAAAACGGTGTAGAACATGTCAGTTTGATTGCATGAACTGCTGCCTTGGTGAGGCCAGGCGTGTCAGTGAAAACCATGGTGAATTTGCCCAAAATTCTGTCAAGCTGTGCTTGCTGCTGCAAATTAAGTGTGATAGGTTGTGTGATGTTGGTGGTATTGCTTGGTTCAGCAATGTCTATCTGGAGCCATCAACTATGACTACCCTAAACACATCCATACTAGGTGCTTTCTTGAGTTGTGATAGGTGTCTTGGTTTGCCGGAACTATTTTACAGTTAACCGGTGGTACCAGTGCTACAACTTTGTATGGACCATCTCAGGATGACTCTAGACATCTGTTCATACCAGGTGCTCTCTTCAGCACAGTGTCACTGTGGGTCTAGCCTCCGAGAAGAAAGTGGAGAAGTGGAGAAGGAAATGAAGGAGGAAAGAGTGTTGGAACTGAACTAAGAATATTATAGTTGGCTGTCATTGTTTGTTGTTGTGCATACATGCCCTTATGTGTATAATTTTTGTCACGTTTCTGATGTGGATGATTTCGTGTGTTTGTGTGGGTGCACGTGCGTGGCCTTGAATAATAAATAGACGAGCCACGCACGCGCCAAGTCAGTCCAGTTTGATTTTCAAGAAATAGAATTAAGACTCTGTCCTCTTGGATCAGCGATTGCGTACACGAGCTGCGGTGACCCTAGCGCCATAAAGGGACCAGATAACTTGAGGCGCAAGAGAAGCCATCTGGATTCTGGTGGCAGCATACCTCCGGGATCTGGCTGACGACCGAGGAAGCTTAACCGCCACCTCAGCCGACGACCTATTCCCCCACAGTCACCAACTTTAAAGTGTGCAATGGTGGATTTCTCCAATGACAGTCTCTGCTTGCTAACCTTGGATTTCAATGACTCTTTGACTGCAGCTGCCTGTGCTGCCAAGTGTGTGTCCACATCTGCTATGAATTGAGGCACAATGACTGAGTTGTTGGTGCCACCTGTCCAAAGAGTTTTGAGTGTATGAAGGATGATGAATAGGGTTGGCTTTGCAAAAGTGAGTTCAAATGGGGTGTGACCTGCTCTTGAGTGAGGTATGTTTCTTGCATAATGTAAAACCAAATCAAGTGCCATGTCCCAATCATGCTGCTGATTGTCAATGGTTTTCCTGAGCATAGATTTCAAAGTTGCATGGAACCTTTCCAATGTTCCGTTAGACTGTGGCCTGTATGGTCTGGTTTTAATCCTTGCAATTTGCAACTTCTGGTACAACAGTGATAATGTGGTGGACAAAAAAGTACTACCCTGGTCTGAAAGTATTGCCAGTGGTGCTCCAAAGCAAGATATAATTGATAACAATCCTTGTGCAGTTTCTACTGCAGTGTAAGTACGCATGGGTATGGCTACTGGAAATGATGGTCTATATACGAGTGAGAATGTATCTGAAGTGTCTCTTTGTGGTAGGAAGTGGCCCAACCACATCAATGGCCAGCTTTTCAAACCTTTCACTGATCACCTGTGGCTCACACAGTGGTAACTTTGGATTGCCTCCTTTGTTATTGAGCCTGCAAGTGGTGCATGCCTTTATGTGGTTAGTGATATTCCTCTTCATGTTTGGCCATATGAAGTGTCTGTTTACAAGTGCCCTGGTAGTTCCAATGCCACCATGTCCCAACCCATCATGGGCTGCTACTAACACACAATGAGGCAATGGATGGATATGATGTTTTGAAAATTGTGTCCCTTATGTCATTGGGTAGGCCTGCTGCTACTGGATGTTGCTGCAAAATTTTTGGCAATGTTGTGTATTGCTGCCTCAGACAGATTGTCCAGAAAGGGCATGCTGTTTAACATCACTGTGAATTTATTTATAAGTCCACATGTTGTGCCATAATGTGACCGATTTGTTGCCTCCAGGTCTGTATTTTAGTGGGAAAGAGTTCAGGCAATCATTGGCTGTATACTCACCAACAGCAAGCAATATTTCTCTCATCTGACTGTACGTGTGGCAACCTTCTATGTTGTTATAGTAGGCTTCTTTGTACTGGCCAGTCAATACTGCAGGCAAGGCAATCAAATGTTCTGCTATGTGGTACATTGTTGCATTTGAAATGACTCAGCATGAACCAGCAAAAGTTATCAACACTTTGGGTGAAGGATGTATAAAGAAATAAACGGTTCAGTTCTGTACTTGCTAATAATAATTAATAAGATAAGTTACTGTTGCACTGTGTGTGTGGTGGGCTTGGTCACCACACACTCCCAGACATAGTATCATAAAGTGGTAACTGTGTCAGCATTACTATGAGCAGAAGTACTTCTAAATATGATGGGTTTGATGAACTACAACATCCTCTGATGATCCTTTCCTTTAATTTGAGTGCTGAAGGAAGTTCATAGGGAGTACTTTCTTATTTTCCTAAACATTACTTTTGCCATATTATTGATAAATGTTATTCTCTGTATTAAATTAGAATGATGTGGGGTTCTAGTAACTTTTACGGCTATCCAATTTAGCATAAACTCTATAATTATGGAGCTAGATATTAGTAACTTTTATTAATAAAGTCATTTCCTTTTTGTTTATTGAATTATGTAATTTTCAATGTTCTTTCACAATAAAATGATCAATAAAGTCATTTCCTTTTTGTTTATTGAATTTTCAATGTTATTTCACAATAAATGAATAATAAAGAATTTCAACTTCTGAATAGAGCTTGAGCTTGGACTTAAGCCTTCAAATAAAGACTTGAGCTTGGACTTAAGTCTGATTTGAAATTGATGGGCTTGGGCTTAAGCTCTAAAAATCTATAAAGGCTTGATCTTGGACTTAAGTTCTTAATACAGGGCTTGACCCAACACTGGTCCAAAGTCAATTACCATTATGTTTTGTTGTTGTTTATTGTTGCTGTTTGTAGATCACTGCTGACATGAGTGATGAACAGTTCTAATCATCCTGGCTGTATGAAGAAATCCTGAGCATCTTCATTCATTCATGAACAGTTAATTCTTCATCTATCACACAGATACAATGTCACATCACGGACCAATGTTTATTGCATTTGCTGATTACTGGAATACATTTTATATACTAAAATATTATATGGCTATAAAGTGAGTATTGTGAACACCATTTGGAGTATTGTAGTAGCTAGTTTAAGGGAGTATCACAACACTTCATTGGTAGAGTATCAATAACACCATATTTGGTGCATTATGAGCTCTGATAGGGGTGTAGTAGAACACTTGGTCCTTGAACATGAGCGTATCACAACACTCCATTTGGTATAATGAAGGGTGTAACTGAATACTCTAGGTGAAATGGAAACACCCCATGAGGAGTAGTAGTACAGCCAGTGTTACCTGGACACCTCAAAATGGGATTCCCATTCACCCCATTTTTAACAGTGTAGGGCAAGTTGTGCTTGCACAATGCACTCAGTGTGCATAATATAAGTGTGATATTTTAGCGACCCCTAGCTCTAACTTCCCGAATGAAATTCAGTTATTCGCGTACTTTTAACCTCCGTCAAATAGCTCCATAAATGACTGAGATAGGGAATCCAGCTTTTTTAATAATCAACAGGAGGAGAAGATGATAATGATGGTGACAACCCATTTGTTTTCTCCATTGCCAAAGTTGAAGAGCTTCAAAGAAGCAATTGGAAAATGTAAGCTCATATTTGGAACATCATGACCATATAAAGAAGTCAGAGAGTAAGGAACAACTATAAACAGTACTATGTAGCAGCACCGACTTACAATAAAAATATGCATACATGAAAATAATTTAACAAAAATCGTTTCTCATTTACATGATTTATTGTGTATACTTAATTACTGACTCACAAAATGTGTTATTATTCTCAGGACCAATCCAAATTAAAATTATGCAATTATACAAGAGGTGACTTACAAATTATATTTTTTAATAAAGCATAGAGAAAAATGCATCACAATTATTTTGTTACATTATTCTGCATCATTGCAATAGCCAACATGTTAGAGACTATATTGAAGTTGTGTTCTCAACTCTTCCATAGCATGCATTCTCACTCAACTGAATTGTAGTTGTTGAATCTATTTCTTCATACAGTTCATCCTCTGCAGAAGTTATTGTGTTGGTGACTGATGCAGTCTTCTCACTCCTAGTTGTTGTGAGGCATTTGATGATTAGTATTACCAATATTCCAAGAACAGTAGTCAGCAAACTCCCCATTATAAAGGATACTCCTACAGAAATAGCTGCACATACACAAAAAACCTCACACTTCATTTAATGTTAGTTGCTACATGTTATATTAGTAGGTATATTTTTAGAGCAATTATTTACATTAATCGTTACCTGTGCTATTTATCTCATTTATTTTAGTCCATGTTAGAATTATGGATTATTGGAACTACTATAGTACCACAAAGACACAAAGTAACACTAGCTATGCATTTCTAGAGAGTACTTGACCGAGTGAATATCTGATGATAGTTTTGATTAATTAGGTTGCTTTGGCAATAAAATAATTACGTAATCACATTATGACTGTGCAAATAGCTTACAACAAGAATAAGTAATACAGTCATTGTAAATCATATTTTAGTACTTTTGAAAACTGATAAGAATTAGATTGTTCGGGATGTATGTTTTCATTTCAATTTGTGTAGGCGTACGTGGACCCTTTCTGTTACTACAGGTGTAATGCGTGTAACCTTTTCTGCTAATGCACCTGCACATGTTATGATGTCCATGGCAATATTTAGCTACATTTTATTGCGGAGTATATACACTACTATAAATGATCAGTAGAAAAGAAATAGCTAGGGAGCTAGAGATGTTAAAAATTCTAGAAAAACTGGTGCACAGAGTATCCCACAGCAGAAGTAAGAGACAAAAAAATAAAATGAAAAAGATTGAGCTTCAAGAAGAGTTAAAACCTTCTACTCTAGTGCAGGTAAATTATGTAGTAGCTATTTATATCAAAACTACATTAGCTAAGTTACAATTATTTTATAGCCTGTAGTTTTTTGTTTTGTTTTTAGCCCAGCCCCTTAGCTTGCTCCACTGACTTCAATAGGAACCATTTTCTAGTAAGAATGGGTGTGACACTCTAACTCTCTACTTAAGTTGACATATTCTTGGTCAAAGAGCGCTTCCACCACTCAACTCTTAAAGCTGCAATTTTCATTTTGATTGGTCAATCATTCTGATCCTTGCTCTGATTATGTTAGGCTTCAGACAGTCACACTCAGTTGAAATCTTTCTTGGGTCTTGCAAACTTTTATAGGAAGTTATTTAATACTTTGTTTTTGCTATGCATTATCACAGTATTTGACAAATTTGACCAGGTGGGTTTGCCCCAAGAACGGGACTGGAGCAACAACTGTTCATAAATTTTTCTATATTAATTACTTCATGTATAATACATAATGTT
>WLWI01005313.1_pt1 | contig 10764 bp, 5 predicted proteins | sample 6701501 | NCBI WGS metagenome assembly WLWI01 (sample SAMN12718690, study PRJNA515312) | sponge metagenome | isolation source: marine sponge | host: Mycale hentscheli | place: New Zealand: South Island, Marlborough, Capsize Point | collected 2014-11-01
GCCCCATTTTTTCCCCCACGGTTCGGAGTACATCTCGGGTGCAACCCGTCGATACTAGCCCGAAAACACTCTGCAGGATCTGACTCTGGAGATGTCTGTCTTTGTGTGAGGAGGCTGCAGTAGTTTATTAAGTAATAGGTAAGATGATACTATGTAATCATTCGGTATATAATTCAGTATAGCCTATATTTTCCACGATCGCAAGTTTAGTGTCCACCTCGTCGTGGTGGCACCTGGCTTGAAGTATGTAGCTGGTTAATGTGACTTTGAATTAGTCTGGCTATGGTATAAATTGCCTACTCTTAGTAGATCGATAATGTGTGTTTTCTTGTCTTTAGGACCAATAAGTAGTCATGATTTGAAATATTCTGGATTATGTTAAGTCTGTAGAAACCTTTCATTTAATGACACTGAACATTGTAATTTACAGTTGCTAGTATAGAAGTAGGTTGCAGAAGTGAATTTCTATTGCCATAGTACATTGGGTATGTGGAAGCTTTTAGTTCCACCTCATGGCCATTGGGCCGAAAGAGTAGTAATAGTAATAATGGATACATTTGTACACATTCATTGGTTAGTTGAGGTTTTATCTTGCGTTTCTCTGTAGAGGGTTGCACCAATTGACTCTATTGTTTATTCAGTAGAAGTGTGCATGTGACTAGAAAGGTTTTGATGGTTCAATGTGTCACTAGTTTGTACATTTTAGAGATCAGGTGATTTACCAGCCAGGTATGAGGTGGGTGAAGTGTGAGAAGACAAATGGTGTTTTGGGGTGGGTGTGGCATACCCCCTCCCCTGCTGGCAGGTGCTATGTGTGATCTGAGTTTTCTTTTGTGTTTAGTGTGGTAACTTGCCCCAGGGTTTGAAGTCCTTATAAGTGGTTGGCTAGGTTACTACAGCTGATTTCGCCTACTGCTAGACTGCCAGGTAAACATGACAGGTTGAACTAGGGATGGATTCAGGGAGTACAAAGAGAGAATTGTTAACTTTCAACGTACATGTACTGTCATTGTGTCTGGAATTCATGAGGGATTGCACCTGTGATTCCTTATTTATTTAGGAAGGTTTTAGCTGTATCTTTTCTGACTGGCATGGAAGTGAAAGCTTAAGTAGTAATGGTTTAGCTAAATAGTGCTGTTTGTGTGTGAGTATCTCGGGTCAAATTGTGCATCACTTGGAGTGTGATTATACTAGAATGATGATGATGATGTAGTCTCGATGGTTTGCGAGGCTGATGATGATGATGATGATTCACAGCTTGAGAAATTTGACATTTTCCAAATTCCTCCTCAGGGTTCGCTAAGGTTATAAGCAGAAAGCAGCAAAGCAGCGTATTCATTATTTTATTTCTAAAGTGTCTATCGTTGGCGAGGACTTTGGCAGAACTCTAAAACACATGGTTGCTTAATTTTTACAAATTTTCCCTGAGTGATGTTTAGATGGAGTTTAAAAAAAGTAATTATACTTTAACTTAGCAATGATTGAACATTATTATCATTTATATTAATCTGTTTATACAGCCCAAAAATATATAACTTGAAGTGACTTTTTAGAGCACTACAGAAGTTGAAACTTCAGTTTCATTTATTGTTTTTTTAATTAAAGAATACTTCTTCATTATCATTGGACGTGAGAATAACTGAGTCATTGAAAGACTATAATTACCATTAGTAGTAGTAGTAGTAGTAATAGAATTGTTATTGCTTTTGTTGCTGTTGTAGTAATTATTATTGTCATCATTGTGATTATGCCATATTAGCTGAGCTTGCTTTAAACAAAGTCGAATAGATTACATAACTTTGAAATGTGTACAATATATGTATATATATATATTATATTGTATACGTGAACTTAGTGTATTTGTGCTATGATCTTCAGTGTTTTGGTTGGTGTGAGTTGCCTTTGAATACAGGTACCAATGTTCCATTTATAATTCCCATTCCCATCAATACTACTTCAGGCCTTCATTTAAGAAACCCGTGCAAGGAGGTGCGCATTTTTACACTTTCAAAGATCAGGAAGGTATTGATATTTGGAGCATTTCTGTGTGTGCTTTATGAACTGATTGTGTCGCGAACAAGTCAAGAAAGCAGGAGGAGTGGGCGTTAAGGTTCAGCTAACAGATAAGCCATTGCCAGGTGGGCGGGGGAGGGAGGGAGGAATATCAGTATTAAGGGTGGAGTAGAGTTTTAGATGTGTACACATGCTGCTATTTACAAATGAATTAAACTTTCAATTTTCCATGCCCGGCTTGAATTAGCAGGGCTTCATTGTGAGTGTGCCCCCCTCCCCTCCCCTCCCCCAGTCTAATATGCATATCTACCACTGGTAAAGTGCACATGCTCCTTCCTGGATATGTAATGAGCAGTTTTTTTTAACTTTTACTAGGAGAAATTGATTTAAAACGAGACAAACGACAACATGTTGCTATAATAAGGTACGGCACAAGATTGCATGTGTTGATTTAGGATGGAAAAGTGTGCCTGTAGCATTTAGTTTAATTTTTTTTTTTATTATTTTAAGTTAAAGAGAAAATTTTTTCCAATTTAATTACATGTGCATGTATGTAGTGTTTTTGCCCAATGGGTCATTCCATTGAAAATCAGCCGTTTCAGCCACCCTCCGCTCCCGTATTGACCCCCTCAGATTTTGCTCAAATTTTTTTTAATAAGTTGCTTTTACTGCCAATAGAAACATGTCCAAATTATATGCAACAAATCATGTTCATTAAAGATATAATTTTTTTAAATTGTGAGGGCCATGCCCACTTTTCACTTACCTTGTCAAGACCCACAACTTTAAGAGCTTGTATCGCAAAACTGGTATGCAGGATTCCACTGAAAATAGGTTTCTGGGCTAATCTTGAGCCCAACTTTAAAGATATGGAATCAGTTTGAGCTAGTTGTTACACATGAAGAAGTAATAGTCCTCCTAAAATACCCCAATATTGGCCAAATTTCAGCTTAAAGAATATTTGTTTCATAGTGTATGCGATGTTGAGGGGCGTAACTCTGAAACGGTTTGGACTTGTCCATAAAACTTCCTAACATCATGTAGAAGATCCTAGCTGAGTTTGTACCCTAGATAAGTATTATGAAGGGGTGACAGGGATCTCAAAATGGACTCAAAATTTTCCTTTTTTAAATTTGTGAATTTTCGAGGGCCGAAAACTCCCCGTGGGAATGCATCATAGTGAACAAAAAAAAAAAATTCATGAAAGTTTACACTTTCAACTGTTTGTGTAATGATTTTCAAGTGTGGTTCTCATCTGCTTCACCATGAAAACATTTTTTTATTTTTCCATGAATAATCCTTGAACTTTGACCTCTTTTACTATGTGAGTCAATCCACATATTTGGAAGAGAGTTCAGAGTCATACTCTGCAATTGAATCATAGTGATACTTTTCCTCAAAACCTCACAGAAAAGAAAGCACTTAGTATAATAAGTATGTATTAGTTTGAGTAATAGTACGGGTAACCGTGCTATTCGGGATTAATAGCACGAGTAACGCAATTGAAATAGCAAGGGGCGAAGCCAAGTGTTATTTCAATTGCTTTACGAGTGCTATTGACCCCTAATAGCACGGTTACCTGTGCTCTCACTCTAATAGTAGGCCAGCTTTTAAAAAAGTATTTTGCAATAGTTGCTACACTGTATCTTTCACTCATTATGTCCTTATTTCAGGATTAGCTTCCGCTAGAACTTTGTTTTCAACGTACGACTCCTCCTAATCTGTTGTAAAACATTTCGTCTAGTACGGGTAGAGGTTCTGTGGTAAAGAATGTTGTCCCCAACTAGAAACTACTCAAACTGTACGTTCCCAAGGTTAACGCTCTACGCGTGCGCACTTAACCGTACTATTTCACTTAGCTAACGAGGTATTTCACCTAGTTTCCACTTAGTTACCGAGGTATTTCAATTAGTTACGCGCTATTTCACTTTCCCCGTGCGATTTCAATTGAACAGCGATTTTTCCCATACATTTTTGAATGGGCAACTTCGTGCCGTACTATTATTTGCATTATATGTTTGTATTCTGTGCACGCAAGTCACAATTGTGTATGCACTGACTAGCAACAGGATTGTGGGTAAAGTTATATCAATGTAATCTCAGCTAAATAATACAGTAAATCAGTTATATGTAGCACTTTCCATGTTTCATTGTTCATTGGAGCCATCAGACTCTGTTGGGGATAGGAAACAACTGTAATCTTGATATTTTCTATAGTAATAGAAGTCAAAGTTCAAGGAATATTCATAGAAATGAATGCAATAATAGCTACAATCAAAGAATGTTTTCTGGTGAAGGAGATAGAAACAAACTTGAAAATCAGTACACAAACAGTTGAAAGTGTAAACTTCCATAAAATATTTTTTTCGGTCACTATGATGCATTCCCACGGGGAGTTTTCAGCCCTGGAAAATACATAAATTTTAAAAGGAAAATTTCGAGTGCATTTTGAGATTCCTGTCACCCCTTCATTATACTTATCTAGGGTTTAAACTCAGCTAGGATCTTCTACATGATGTTAGGACAACAATCACACCAAGTTTTATGGACTAAGTCCAAACTGTTTCAGAGTTACACCCCTCAACATCGCATACACTCATGAAATAAATATTCAAGCTGAAATTTGGCCAATATTGGGGGGACTATTACTTCTTCATGTGTAACAACTAGCTCAAACTGATTCCATATCTTTAAAGTTGGGCTCAAGATTAGCCCAGAAACCTATTTTCAGTGGAATCCTGCATACCAGTTTTGCGACGAACATGATTTGTTGCATATAATTTGGACATGTTTCTATTGGCAGTAAAAGCAACTCATTTAAAAAAAATTGAGCAAAATCTGAGAGGGTCAATGGGAGGGTGGCTGAACATAAGGGAATGACCCCAATGTGTTTGCTGCAGTTTAATTTTATGATCTGTTATAAAATATATAAATTGGCTCATGTTTTGGAAGTTGAGGTTTCATTGTTTATTTACTATACAAAGATATACATTTTATTGAACTATCTTTGTAACCCAGTGTATATCTATTCATATCTTTTATTGGCAAAAATAATATCTTTGAGTTGAATTTGAGATTGATAAATGGAGTTTTTAATTTTATATACACGTATATCATGAAATAGATAATTCTCCATCTTGTGTGTATGATTGTAATTGTAATTTGTTTATGTCCTTACAGCCTTTGTTTGCTGATGGATGTAAGTAGTCCAGGCAACGAAGAGGTCCAGCCTTCCCCAAGCCCCACCCATTGTAACAATCATGAGAGCGCTGTGAACAGCAAAGGACAGCTTCTCACAGGTGAGTGAAGAGGAATACCAGATGTATGTACTCACATGTGCATGTCACACAAGGCATAACACATGTGCATTTTACACATGTTACTACACATGTACATTTCACATATTTATTAAATTCTATGACACATAGAATTTAATTAACTTATTCTGGGAGGTGGGGGATCCCAGGGTGCCCCTACCTCTTATTTTAATTAAGTATTTTCAACTTGTTTTGGTAAATGTTATTTAAATTTGAACTGTGTGTATGTATCAATATGTGTGTGTAATAGTTTTAACAATTCAGTGTGATAATTAAGTCATGTTTCTGTGAAGTCCTCCTGGAACGTTTGAAATGTATAAAGTAAACAAACAATCATGTTGTTTATGATAACACTAATTCTGAAACCAGTTAGTTTCATAAACAAACATTTTTTTAGTCAACGCATGCACACATGCACTCATGATATGTGGCAAAAAACAACAACAACAACAATGATGATGATGATAATAATAGTAATAATAATAATAATAATTGATTACTTTCTGTAGAAGTTAATTTATCTGTCTTGTCTTTTTATGCATCTCAATCGGCAAGGATGTTCTACATGTAAGCCATTTTTATATAAAGTTTGTGTGTTAAGTGCTATGCTCCCTTTTTCTTCATTATTATTATTTATTTGTTATTATTATTTTTACATTTTATTTACTTTTTGAAAAGCGCAAACTGTGCTTATGCTATCAAAAGTCTTTGTTTGGCCATCTTGCTTGCAGTATGGGTGCTAACTATATAAGTTCAGTAGAAACCTGATTCCTTTAGTTTGATGAGCGATAGAGAGAACACACTTGCAACTATGGCTAATTAAGTGGTACCAGAAATTGTAAAAAAAAAAAAAAAAAAGACTCGATCAACATGTTTTCTGTCTGGACTGAATTTATGGTGCAGCCGAGCTGTTAAGTGCAGATGGTTCATGCTCGTGTTGCTTTGTTTCCATCTTTGGCAAACAACCGAAGTGAGCGAGTGCGAGATACTCTTTTGTCTAGTGTAAGGAATCTTTTCCCAGAATGTATGTTTACTTATACTACTATGAGTTTAGTATCTCAAAGCATGATGCAATAGTTGGTGTCTCCATTTTTATGTGTGTTTGTTTGTTTTTTGCTCTACTACCATCACTCTTGGGCTAATTTACCTGTTACCAGATGCTTTAGTTAAGAAAGGGGAAGATACTGTATGGTTTAACATACTTGTGAACTCTTTTTACGTCACTTGAACTCGTTAATTTCCCGGCTTCCCTTTTTAGTACATTTTTTGCCTCAAGATTGACATATTTATTAGTTACCCGTTGCAATATTTTTAAAAATGTGTCAATGTTACATGAGGAGCCTGCAGCATAGTACATGTATTTCAGGTGGTAATGATTGCAAGACCATTAAAAATCAGTGTGTGGTATTTATCGGTCATGAATTTATCAACACTAATATACATTCAAATATAAATTAACAGTTGTAGCCTAAAATGAAATAATTGGGGCATAAGGAGTTATGATAGCCAAAAGAAATACAAGTGTTGGTAAAGTGTCATTGCATTGTATATAAATGGACCACCAATTAACATACCACTGATGCTGTATTTAAAGGGTGTTTAAGTTGTGGCCCTGGAGGTGTTAAAAGTGGGACATCTATGGGCAGGTATGGCAGCTGTTAGTGGGCTGTGAATTCCATTACATCACTTCCTGTTTCCCAGGAATAATCATATTCATTACTAGTAATAAACTCTAACTACAATTTTTTCCTACTCCCCCTAAAATGGTAAAGTGTCATGGCCTTAGTGCCTATCCACAGGGGGACTGCACAGAATTTGCAGTAGCAAGATTATTCCTTCTCAGTATTTGCCAGATGACACTTCCATTCTGACAGCAGGACTCAGTATTACTATGGTATTATATACCATGACAGTGTATTGTAGGCAACTTATTGGATAAGTATAGGTCACACCACGACATGTAGATCGGTACGGGATTTACACAACCGAGGAATGATGGCCCAAGGATGGTGTAAACCCCGTACCGACCAAACGGAGTGATGCAACCGACTTGTATGAGGGCTCTTGGCTGTAGGAAATGTACAAGGACTAATTTTGATTGGACGGTTTGCTTTTTTTTCCCCCTCCTAGGAGGTGGGTATGAAATTTATTTCTGCGAATTGAGCAATCTGATTGGACTGTTTGAACATAGCATGGTGGTACAAGTATATTTCCCCAGCAGATATCCGTGAGTTGAGTAAAACTCGAGTGCTTCTGCACTTACCTTAATCCTCAGCACTTTCATTGCATAAAATGGTGTGGTGTCTGGAGCAAAGAAAATAGTTCCTATTGAAGTCAGCAATTACTAAAGTGCCAATGGAACTTTATAGCTCACACTGGAGCAGTAAAGAATAGGGCAAACTACCTGTGGCAAATACAATTGAGGACATAAGATATCTTGCAAATTCTTTGAATAGTCAGCTTCAATTTATAATATCACTATTATCCTATTTCTACCTAATTCTGGCTCAACATCAAGTATTTGAAATCCACTCTGCTTAGTGAAAGGATTAGTAGGTTTGATGTAATTAGTTCTCTTCCTGCAGGCTATTGTTAGGACTTCTAATTGTGTGTGTGTGTGTGTGTATGTGTGTGTGTGTGTGTGTGTGTGTGTAATAGTGGACTTTTGTATCTGGAGGTAAGACTTCTCTGCAGATAAATCATTCCAGATAAATATCCTCACTCTCAGGCCTAACATGTACTGTGCTTGTACTGGAACTGTATTGTACATACATATACTTGCATATTTCAACAGTTGATACTGAGTCGACCGGAAAGAATGGTAATAGTGAGAGCTCTTTTTCATGTCTGACAGATAGAAGCCTTCCCTTCCATTTTGTCCCCACTTACTGGTGTGATTGTGTGTGTGTGTGTGTGTGTGTGTGTGTGTGTTGGGGGCAGGAGAATGGTGTGTCTTTGTATGCGTTTGTTTACACGTATATCAATTAGTTTCAGGTGGACATTGGAAAGAAGAATGTCTAAGTAATCGTGTTTTCTCTTTTGAAGTGTGAGAACAGTAGCTAGAGCAACCTATCAAGTTTGTGTATGTGTGTGTGTTTGTATGTGTCTGTATTTTAATATATAATTAGTTATGTAACCATCTCCAGCTGGTAGCCATTCAGAGTGTTGTTCATTCTTCAATTATAATTTGTGTGTGTTCTCTGTCAGTGTGATGGTTAGCTAGTAATGGGATCTGTGCCTCATAATGGGATCAGTTGCATTGGAGAGGAATCCTTTGATTGCTTCGGTTACATAACCAAGTCAATTAGTCTGGGAGAGGGGGGGGGATCAGTTGCATTGAAGAGGAATCCTTTGCTTTCCATTTACATAACCAAGTCAATTAGTCTGGGAGAGGCGGGCACTCTCTAACCAACACATTAACACAATGCACTCTTCTAGACATCTCCCCCCTTTCTGTCCTTTATTAACCACTGGTGTGTGTCCTTTGAGGGAGTTTGAAGACAGCAGTTGTTACGTGTTCCTGATTGTTTATTGAAGTTTAGTTTCCAGAAAACATTAGTCAACTTAGACTGTGTGATTTTTGCACTACGAGTGACACCCTTTTTAGCTTACTTGGTGATCGTAGAGTCAAGGTTAGCTCTAGGTGGCACTGTGAGGCAAGATTAGAGTAAAGCATGATTCCTGTTCAGAGAAGGGGTAAAGGGTGTTATACAGGATTAGTTCAGTAATACTTGACATTTTTATTGTTATTATTATTATTATTTATTATTAACTATTATTATTGTTGTATTATTATTGTTGTTGTTATTATTATTATTACTATTGTTATTATTGCTGTTGTTATTAACTATTATTTTTGTGGCTTTTATGGACTCTTTCCATTGTTTCCACTAAATCGTAATGAATGGGTGAATGTTAGAAGTTCATTTCCAAGGAAGTGAAGTTAGCCCATGTTGTGTCATAGGCACAATTTTTACGAATAACCCAGACTGCTAGTGCTAGTGTGACAATCCAGACCAGTGATTTCCATCTTCCTAGTGTTATTGGATTCCTCAAAGTGTAGCCTCAGAAATGGCTGTAGTAATTGCATCTGTAACAATAGACTGCACACAGGGGAGTTGGTCATAGTGACAAGTGGTGAAGCTGGGGTCAAAGGTCCTCCTGCACTAGAATTTGATCTTGTATTGTGGTGTGTGGGGTCATCTTCAGTAATGAGTGCCTTTATCTGATGTACTGACCACTTCTGGTCTGCTGACAACTCCAAGCAATAACTTGACATTGTCAGTGATGACTTGCTGGGGTGGTATGTATCACTTACAATATTCTACTGGAAACAGGAACTTTTGAGTAAAACACTGGAAGCTGAGCTGTGTAAATGACAGCAGAGATATGCTTGGTAAATGGCAGAAGAGCTATGCTTGGTAAATGACAGCAGAGCTATGCTTGGTAAATGGCAGAAGAGCTATGCTTGGTAAATGACAGCAGAGCTATGCTTGGTAAATGACAGCAGAGCTATGCTTGGTAAATGGCAGTAGGGCTATGCTTGGTAAATTACAGTGGAACTATGTTTGGTTAATAATGACAGCAGAGCTGTACTTGATAATTGATGGTGGAGCTGTGCTTGGTAAATGACAGTGGTCACATCCAGCCAACAGTAGCAAAATGTGTTTTTGAGTATCTGAACTCCCTTTCCAAATTATGAGCTTTAGGAGTAATAGATAGGAGTCAACAACAACAATTACAGGCACTCTTAACTCACTTCCAATGCCAATTGCCAGCTATTTTTTGTAGGTGTCTTAGATAAGAGATAGCCATATGACATATGGTTGCTAGGAGATGTGAGGGATTGTGGGACAATGTTGTGGAAAAGTTCTGCCATGGAGACAGTTTTGTTAGTGTTGCCATGGACTTTAGAGTGTGTTGCTATAAACGTTTCAGTGTGTGTGTTGCCAAGGACTACCACGGAAGTTTTATTTGTGTTAACATATGATACTTGCCAGTTAAGATGAAATTTATATTATGTAAGCACATTCACTAATGAAGATAACTTTTTAAGCAATATTGTAAACAGGCTAGTAGGGCTTCATACAGGATTTTTTTCTGGGGGGGGGATAACATCAGTTGAAAGATCTTCCAGCTACATATGAAGCTCATTAAGACCCGTATACGCAACAGTATCACTGACTAAAACCTTCGTCAGCTCGTAAGAATTGCCATTGAGGCCCTGAACTTTCGGCTGTAAACTTTGATGAAGTTCTAGAGATTTTCAAACAAAAAAGTAGAAGAATTTTGGTTTACATTTTTTTAATAATAAAAAAGAATTTTGCTCTGAGTTACCATTATAATTATAATTAAAAATTCAGATTTCTTGGGGGGGGGGGGGGGGGCTTTCTCTGGGGGAGGAAAATTCCAGGGCCACCCCCCCCCCCCCCCC
>WLWI01005314.1_pt1 | contig 10764 bp, 7 predicted proteins | sample 6701501 | NCBI WGS metagenome assembly WLWI01 (sample SAMN12718690, study PRJNA515312) | sponge metagenome | isolation source: marine sponge | host: Mycale hentscheli | place: New Zealand: South Island, Marlborough, Capsize Point | collected 2014-11-01
GCATTATGTAGAAGAAAAGAACACGATAATGGTCGCGGGTACACTTTTTGTTATGTTGACTACTCTCTGAAGTTATTTAGTTGCTGTAGTAGCACAGACCCTTTGCGAAACTCGGGCTAGCCAATAAAGAATATTACCCAGTCTAGCTTAGCTCAAGCAACATTAGCGGCCAGCAAACAGTTGACTGTTGACTAGCATGGAATGAGAGGATTAGGGAAAACACGAAGATGAGAGAAATAGCCTAGTATGAACCATTAAGAAATAAATTTGTAGCCCAGATACAAAGCAGTGGTCTCTACCTTGTGCTTCTTTAGTTCAGCTGCTAGACTGGGTCCCTGTGCTTATAACCATTCCTCATGTGAAGTGAATACAAACTATCATGGATCATTTTTTATCAGTTGTATTCCTCTGTGGAACAGCCTGCCAGCTGAAATATTCATTTTTTTTATTTTATGTTGTTTTGGTTGAACATTTACATTTTAGTTTTTAGTTTTTTGACAAAAATATTTCAAGAATAATTATGGTTTTAGTTTTTCACTAGCAAATAATACAATTTTAGTTTTTCCAATGTACTAATTTCAATTCTAGTTTTAGTTTTTCAAATTTATTAACTTCTATGTTTTAGCTCTGATTTTTAGAATTCAATTTTTGTACTCAATTTTTTTTTAAATTCAAGTCCACTGGTCATTCGTCTTCTTTCAGTAGTGTCACTGGTTGATTAAAAATAGTTTTAATTCGTCAGCTCTATGACTTCCAGTTTAGTTATTATCCTATGTGAAATTTAGTTCTGGTTAGCTAGTTTACTAAAATGCTTTAGGTGTAATTAAAATTAATTTTAGTTTTAGAATCAAACCACCATTACTTAACCTTGGCTAGTTGACTGCTATGTTTACAACACATGTACTTTAGAAAGCGAAAGAAGTGCTTACAGAGAGCAAAGTCAATAGAAGTAATGGAAATGGTCTTATTGGAATGTATAATGATTTAGGGTGAAATATGGCTGTCCAAAGTGTGCATATCACTACACATGATAACCCATAGTCACACATTTCACGTGGTAAAGTACCAGTTGAGTTATCTGTGTGCTCCACTGTAACTTCAGACACTTCTGGATCTATGACTCCACACCATCTTTCTGTTTAACTTGTCCACACAAAATTTTGTGCATCTGACACACTAAATAGGAAGTATAAAAATCATACTTAAACATTCCAAACTCACACTTGGCATAACTACTTTCCATTAACCTACCACAGAAAATGTATTAGTGTTCCAGTATGCAATGCACATCTCGCAGATATCCCAACCTTAACGACCTGTAAATTGATATTTAAATATTATTAAGTGTTACACATGAGCAACTCTGACTCGTTACCTCCCTGGAGCCTGTGATGCGGCACATTGCTGATAATATAGTAGGTAGAGGCAGGACTTAGTGACAAATGAACACCAGCAAAAGCACAGTCTACACTGACTTATTTGGTGGAATTTAAATATGCAGGAGGACATACAGAGGCCAGCAAAGAGTCAATTAGTAGTAGCAAGTCTAGTAGAGGAGGTTATTTGATGGAGAAGGTTGAGGAGGCCAGCAGAGAGTCAGTTAGTAGTAGCAAGTCTAGTAGAGGAGGTTATTTAATGGAGATGGTAGAGGAGGCCAGCAGAGAGTCAGTTAGTAGCAAGTCTAGTAGAGAAGGTTATTTGATGGAGATGGTTGAGGAGGCCAGCAGAGAGTCAGTTAGTAGCAAGTCTAGTAGAGTAGGTTATTTGATGGAGACGGTTGAGGAGGCCAGCAGAGAGTCAGTTAAATAGCAAGTCTAGTAGAGTAGGTTATTTGATGGAGATGGTTGAGGAGACAAGCAGAGAGTCAGTTAGTAGTAGCAAGTCTAGTAGAGAAGGTTATTTGATGGAGATAGTTGAGGAGGCCAGCAGAGAGTCAGTCAGTAGCAGCAAGTCTAGTAGAGGAGGTTATTTGATGGAGATGGTTGAGGAGACCAGCAGAGAGTCAGTTAGCAGTAGCAAGTCTAGTAGAGGAGGTTATTTGATAGAGATGGTTGAGGAGGTCAGCAGAGAGTCAGTTAGTAGTAGCAAGTCTAGTAGAGGAGGTTATTTGATGGAGATGGTTGAGGAGGCCAGCAGAGAGTCAGTTAGTAGTAGCAAGTCTAGTAGAGGAAATTATTTGATGGAGATGGTTGAGGAGGTCAGCAGAGAGTCAGTTAGTAGTAGCAAGTCTAGTAGAGGAGGTTATTTGATGGAGATGGTTGAGGAGGCCAGCAGAGAGTCAGTTAGTAGCAAGTCTAGTAGAGGAGGTTATTTGATGGAGATGGTTGAGGAGACCAGCAGAGAGTCAGTTAGTAGCAAGTCTAGTAGAGGAGGTTATTTGATAGAGATGGTTGAGGAGGTCAGCAGAGAGTCAGTTAGTAGTACCAAGTCTAGAACAGGAGGTTATTTGATGGAGATGGTTGAGGAGGCCAGCAGAGAGTCAGTTAGTAGTACCAAGTCTAGTACAGGAGGTTATTTGATGGAGATGGTTGAGGAGGCCAGCAGAGAGTCAGTTAGCAGTAGCAAGTCCAGTAGAAGGTTATTTGATGGAGATGGTTGAGGAGGCCAGCAGAGAGTCAGTGGGTAGTAGCAAGTCTAATAGAGGAGGTTATTTGATGGAGATGGTTGAGGAGGCCAGCAGAGAGTTAGTTAGTAGTAGCAAGTCTAGTAGAGGAGGTTATTTGATGGAGATGGTTGAGGAGGCCAGCAGAGAGTCAATTAAATAGCAAGTCTAGTAGAGGAGGTTATTTGATGGAGATGGTTGAGGAGGCCAGCAAAGAGTCAGTTAGTAGTACCAAGTCTAGTTGAGGAGGTTATTTGATGGAGATGGTTGAGGAGGCTAGCACAGAGTCAGTTAGTAGTACCAAGTCTAGTAGAGGAGGTTATTTGATGGAGATGGTTGAGGAGGCCAGCAGAGAGTCAGTGGGTAGTAGCAAGTCTAATACAGGAGGTTATTTGATGGAAATGGTTGAGGAGGCTAGCACAGAGTCAGTTAGTAGTACCAAGTCTAGTAGAGGAGGTTATTTGATGGAGGAGGCCAGCAGAGAGTCAGTGGGTAGTAGCAAGTATAATACAGGAGGTTATTTGATGGAGATAGTTGAGGAGGCCAGCAGAGAGTCAGTTAGTAGTAGCAAGTCTAGTAGAGGAGGCTATTTGATGGAGATGGTTGAGGAGGCCAGCAGAGAGTCAGTTAGCAGTAGCAAGTCTAATAGAGGAGGTTATTTGATGGAGATGGTTGAGGAGGCCAGCAGAGAGTCAGTTAGTAGTAGCAAGTCTAGTAGAGGAGGTTATTTGATGGAGATGGTTGAGGAGGCCAGCAGAGAGTCAGTTAGTAGTAGCAAGTCTAGTAGAGGAGGTTATTTGATGGAGATGGTTGAGGAGACAAGTAGAGAGAGTAGAGGAGCCTATTTGATGGAGATAATTGAGGAGGCCAGCAGAGAGTCAGTTAGTAGTAGCAAGTCTAGTAGAGGAGGTTATTTAATGGAGATGTTTGAGGAGACATCATATCAGCCATCATAAAGATACCAACTTCTTTATTGGTTCTCTACTGGAATAATATTCTCCTAGTGTAATGTGTACATAGTCATTGTTGTAAAAAAGTTGTAATAAACAATCACAACTTTCACAACATTTAGATCCATACCTTATAATAGCTGATTCATGAGGATCATTAAAATAATCATTTAAATTCAGAGTTAACAAACTCTTATGCTGCCATCCACCAACTAGAACTGCTGCACTATCCATACCAATTTCGTTGCTAGCAAGATTTAGTTCCTGCAGGTTCTTGCAACTCTTCATGATATCAAGTATGGCAGACACACCATCATGTGTGATTCCAGTATGTTCAAGGTTTAGTGCTTGTAAATTACTACAATATTGAAGTCCCTCAGATAAACATTTCACACCATCTGATACTGTATGATTATTATGAAGTGATAACACTTGCAGTTTACTACAATATTGAAGTCCCACAGACAGACATTCTATACCACGTGAACTGATGCGATTCCCACCAATGTCTAGTTTTACTAGTTGTGTTAACTTCTTAAGTCCAGCACTCAGAATTGCTATACCATCATCACATAATAAAGTGTTGTAAAGATCCAGTGTATGTAAAGAATTTCCACACAGGGAAGCTACAAGTGTAGACACATCTTCTGAACTTAAACTATGACTTCTTAGATCAAGATGTTGTAGCTGATGGTTACACCTAATCACATGACTCAGAGCAGCCATGCATGAACGTGAATGATTACCTTTTAGCTTTAGTTCTATTAGACTAGTGTGATCCTTCAGTCCCTCAGCTAGTGCTGCATAATTTTCCACGTTGTTCTGTGTAAGATTTAAGCGACGCAGTTTCTTACAATGGCCCAACACTTTATACAATGCATTATAATTGCCATTGGGACAATAAGGCAAGTAAAGAGTGTGTAGATTGACCCAAAACTCAACAATACTGCATAATATATCAACTTCCTCTTGATCAATTTGGCAACCAGCTAAATCTAAAGAGTGTATTTTAGTGGAACACTTCACTGCATCTAATATAATACTCGTGCAACCACTACCATGTAATGCCAGATTATGCAAATATTTGCATCCTTTCAGACTGTCACTGATACACTGTGTACTTGAAGAGCTAGTTAAAAAAAAACTTGTATGCTGCATGTCTACATGCTGAAGATAAGGCAAATGTTTAATGATTCTACACTGAGTTGGTACAGTATGATCAGAACTACAATCACACACTATTCCTCTAACATTCTTCACTTGTTCTTGTTCAGCCACTAGTTTTTCAATGTTATACATGTTTTTGCTAGACAGTTTCAATGCTGGTAAATTCCCACAGTATAAAGCTCTCCTCAGAATATCTATGTCTGCCTCACTGACACTATCCCATGATGGTGTAAATACCATGTTTCTTATACTAGTCCTTGCTCTGTGCTCTAAGACTCTCTCAATACCCTCTTCTGTAATGTTCACATTATGAAGATACAGATCTAGGCTAGGTAGATTCTCTGTAGCTTTAGCTGTAGCTACTGCTCCTTTATCTCCTAGACTATTCCCCTGCAAGTCTAGTCTTCTCAGACTGTTACAATGGACTAGTGCATCTGCTAATGCTGTGGCTCCTGAGTCACCAATAGAGTTACACTCAATAGACACCTCCTGTATTGTACTACATCTTGCTAGGCAGCCAGCTAGTACTATAGCTCCAGAGTCACCTATCCGGTTAAAGTCAAGAACTAGATTCTCCAAGACTGAAGTGTTCAATGTACTGGCCAGTATCTCTGCTCCTTCATCACCAATACAACAATTAACAAGAACTACTTCAGTACAGTGAGATAACCTCTCATGAGGGAGAGAAGGAGCTGTCTCAGAGTTATACAAGTGTAGCCATGACAGATCACTCTCCTGAACGACCTGGCAGCCAAAGGCATAACTCAACATTTTCCTCCACATCACATGGTTGACAGGATGACCTTCATGGACAGAATAAAATACTCGTCTTACATTGTTACTGCCAAATGTTAAAAACTTAAAAACGTCTTCAGGATTAGAACAAGATATTAAAGGTAGAGAAATGGTCAAGACCTCTAGGTGAGGTAGAGTTATTCCACTAGTAAGACATTCTATTGAAGACTTATTTAATTCAATTCGATTTAAATACAGTTCCTCTAAGAAAGGCAAGTAATGTAACAGAGTATTCAATACCTCAAACATGTCATCTTCGTACACACGTGCTCGTAGACATCTAATTGACTGAAGTTTGTCACTGGTAACCAATGAAGCAAATAACTCGACTCCCTCAATGTTCCATGTACAATTGTTGAATATCATCATCTCAGTAACTGGTTTAGTACACTTAGAGATGACATATGCTAGAGCAATAGAGTCTGTTGAGCTAACAATATCACCAGGAACATCAATATTGCCATCCCTTACCACATAGTTACAAAATTCTACATCTTGGGACTCAAAGGCACATTGAATTTCCAAATGGCTACCTATAATATTAGAGCTACCATAAACTAGCTTGGCTGTTGCAGAAGATGGAGATAATCCACAGTAAAACTTCAAAACATTCCTCCAACTCCAATCATCAATTAGCTCTATATTTGTTACTTGAACTTCACTAATATAGAAAGCAGCCAGAAACTCTTGAAAGGTAAGGTGATGGAAAGTGTACAGGTCTTCGCTGCCGTAATGTTCAGAGGTACGTTCTACTGTTAAAAGACCAAGATTACAGTCGCTCAAGAAAGAAGCCTGGATATCACTTTTCCTGACTACTTGCTGAGAGTTAGTCATCATATCAAATGCTAACTTACACACAGAACTGAACAATGTCTTCTCCCCACTCAATTCCATTAAAGACTTAATTTTAGACAGACCTTCACTTTTATTAGCTTCATGTCTCAATATAGTGGCTATTGTAAACTGCTCGTAGATTTGTGTTTCTGTTTGGGGAATGTCACCTTTTAGCTTACTGAACAAGAAACATATCATGGCGGCATGGACTGGTAGGTAACACATGTGAAGAACATTGGGATGTTGATCTAGATACTCTTTTATTTTAATATTCATACCAGAGTTAAGGAAGGGATAAGACCTCACATAGCTATAAATCTGATCCTTATGAAACCCTATAACTTCTAGACGTGCTTTACATCGTTCTTTTAATTTTTTTGTAGCTACAGGGCGTGATGCTACTATGACCATGGAGTCTGGAAGAAGTGTTTTGGTATTGAGCAACTCATCAATTACTGAATTTTTCTTTTTCTCAATAGGATACTCATCTAGTCCATCTAGAATGAAGCACGCTCCTTTACCTCTACATTTCTGGAGGTCACGTTCAATTTCTTTATTAAGAACATTGCCATAAAAAATCTGGAGCAAGTCTAGCAAACTCTTATCTTTCCCACTTTCATTAGCTAATCTAAGAGTTACTAAGAACACCATTGTAGCTCCTTGTAAGACTTTCTTCCCCTTAGCCCAATCTCTAGTTAACTTGTGAACCAGAGTTGTTTTACCACAACCTGGACGACCTTCTACTAAGAGTAAACCTCCTTCTCTGTACTCTCTGAACACTTCCTTGTACTCTGCTACTTCCTTGTTCTCTAGAATGTCGTCCATGTCCCCACGAACTGTGTAATAATCGTATGTACCCTTTTTTTGATGTCTGACAAGAACTAAATTAATAAATTCAGAATGACCCGTGGGCGGCCACGAGTCTTGAGCCGATTTTCTCTCTTTACCAGAGTAGAGTTTTACCAACTCTCTCTTTTCTGGAGGATATACGACACTCAGACTTATCTCAACGCTACATTCAGTCTCATCGCCTCGACTAACTCTACAAGAATACTTCCCTTCTGTACACTTACTAGCTTTATTGATGTAAAGTATGTTACTACACACACCAGAGAAATCAGCTCCATCCAGTAAAGGCTGACCATCTTTTCTCCACTGGTAAGATTCACACCCACTGCTACTGACTTGTACCTCTAGAAGTGTGGACTTATCCTCAGTTACTTCAGTGTCATAAGACTGATCACTTATTATAATAAGCTTAGGTCTTTTGCTATCTGGTAAAGTGTCTCTCGACTGATGAGTGTCCATCTGCAGTTTGTGTGCTAGTACTCTTTGGTTGACTATGTCACTGGCTAATGCTTCCTTTAATCTCTTGAGAGTGGCAGGTCTGGCTCCCTCATAGTCTGCCTTGACATATGATGTGAGAATATTGTTTAATCTGCTCACACTTGCTTTACCTTCACCACAATCAACTAGTTTGTATTTGGGGATTTCCAGTGCAATACCTATCTCCTCCCACAAGTGACTACGAGATACAAGACATTGGACTAAATGTGGGACATCTTTCAATGCTATTTCATCGCTTCTATCTCCACCACAAGTTGTGGATTCCTTAGCCACCTCCCTGTTCATAGCATCACACTCATCTCTCACTCTTCCTCCAAGTCTACTCAATACCTTAACTAGTCTGTTGTAGACATTGCCATCTTCCCTCACCTTTTCAAAAACATGCTGTAGCAAGTACCTGACCTTGACCTCTTGTTCCAGGTGGTCTGGATCTGGGTCCAGGGAAGCAAACTTGTGGCCGCAGTCTTCAGAGAGAACCTTCTTCTTGAGTAGATCTTGAGATAGCTTGTAAAGGTCAGCAGTATCTAGTATAGACTCCAGCTCCTCCTGGTGCTGAAGCAACACCCACCATTGAGTTACAGAAGACATATACAGGGGAGTAGGAACAGGGGGGGTAGGGGGGGCACAGGACCCCCCAATATTTTTAGTGGGGGGTAAATGAGGGTTTTACCCCCCCAATAATTTTGGCACTAATTTGTAATACTAACAGTAAATACAATTCTGGCAAGAATTTATAAAATACTGTTATCAAAAGCTGTTTAGTGCTTCTATTATACCTTTTTTTTTAATCATTTCTACTGATTAAAGCATTGTATAGTGTGCCAAAAAGTTTAAAATTTTGGAATTTAGAATAATTTATTGTGGCTAATAGACCAATAAAATAACTAATAAAGCTTCAATTATTGTTTTTTCATATCGCACAGCAGACCTACCATTTTGCCCCCCCCCCAATATTTTTCATCTTCCTACTCCACTGATATAGTCCAGAGAGAGACCAAGAGAGAGAGCTAAATATTCCAATCAAAAATAACTTCTAGACGTGCTTTGCATCGTTCTTTTAATTTGTGTGTAGCTACAGGGCGTGATGCTACTATGACCATGGAGTCTGGAAGAAGTGTCCTAGTATTGAGCAACTCATCAATTACTGAATTTTTCTTTTTCTCAATAGGATACTCATCTAGTCCATCTAGAATGAAGCACGCTCCTTTACCTCTACATTTCTGGAGGTCGTGTTCAATTTTTTTATTAAGAACATTGCCATAAAAAATCTGGAGTAAGTCTATCAAACTCTTATCTTTCCCACTTTCATTCACTAATCTAAGAGTTACTAAGAACACCATTGTAGCTCCTTGTAAGACTTTCTTCCCCTTAGCCCAATCTCTAGTTAACTTGCGAACCAGAGTTGTTTTACTAAAGCAAACCTCCTTCTCTGTACTCTCTGAACACTTCCTCATACTCTGCTACTTCCTTGCTCTCTAGAATGTCGTCCATGTCCCCACGAACTGTGTAATAGTCGTATGAACCCTTTTTTTGATGTCTGACAAGAACTAAATTAATAACATCAGAATGACCCGTGGGCGGCCACGAGTCTTGAGCTGATTTTCTCTCTTTATCAGAGTAGAGTTTTACCAACTCTCTCTTTTCTGGAGGATATACAACACTCAGACTTATCTCATTGCTACATTCAGTCTCACTGCCTCGACTAACTCTACAAGAATACTTCCCTTCTGTACACTTACTAGCTTTATTGATGTAAAGTATGTTACTACACACACCAGAGAAATCAGCTCCATCCAGTAAAGGCTGACCATCTTCACTCCACTGGTAAGATTCACACCCACTGCTACTGACTTGTACCTCTAGAAGTGTGGACTTATCCTCAGTTACTTCAGTGTCATAAGACTGATCACTTATTTCAAGTTGAGGACTTGCACTAACTGGTTCAGTGTCTCTCGACTGATGAGTGGCCATCTGCAGTTTGTGTACTAGTACTCTTTGGTTGACTATGTCACTGGCTAATGCTTCCTTTAATCTCCTGAGAGTGGCAGGTCTGGCTCCCTCGTAGTCTGCCTGGACATATGCTGTGAGAATATTGTTTAATCTGCTCACACTTTCTTTACCTTCACCACAATCAACTAGCTTGTGTTTGGGAATTTCCAGTGCAATACCTATCGCCTCCCACGAGTAACTACAAGATGTAAGACATTTGACTAAATGTGGGACATCTTTCAATGCTATTTCATCGTTTCTATCTCCACCACAAGTTGTGGATTCCTTAGCCACCTCCCTGTTCATAGCATCACACTCATCTCTCACTCTTCCTCCAAGTCTACTCAATACCTTAACTAATCTATTGTAGACTTTGCCATCTTCCCTCACCCTTTCAAAAACATGCTGTAGCAAGTACCTGACCTTAACCTCTTGTTCCAGGTGGTCTGGATCTGGGTCCAGGGAAGCAAACTTGTGGCCGCAGTCTTCAGAGAGAACCTTCTTCTTGAGTAGATCTTGAGATAGCTTGTAAAGGTCAGCAGTATCTAGTATAGACTCCAGCTCCTCCTGGTGCTGAAGCAACACCCACCATTGAGTTACAGAAGACATATAGTCCAGAGACAGACCAAGAGAGAGAGCTAAATATTCCAATCACAAACGTTGCCACACTTCACTTGTTGTTCTACTACCCGCGTAGCTTCCGGTGGGTTTGGCTGGAATGCAATTAAACCTTGCTGGTTTTCTTACCGTCCTGTCATAAATCTTTGCGCGAGCTGGTATTGTGTGATGGAGGTTCTAGCTGAGGCTCGCTATGCCAGTAGTCACTTCAATTATTGTCCTTTTTTTTGGAACTCTCCATTTTTAGGATGCTTTTCAGCTCGGAGCCCACAAAAAATATTTGTACGCACATTTTATAGACGCCCACACCAATCAAACTTGACGTAAGAAGTACACATTAATTGGCGAGCGAGCGTAGCGAGCGAGACACTTACAGGGGTAACACAATCGAAAATCGGGGATGTTTGTTTATTGGCGAGCGAGCGTAGCGAGCGAGACAGTATTAGGGGTGGATAATGCAAA
>WLWI01005316.1_pt1 | contig 10763 bp, 7 predicted proteins | sample 6701501 | NCBI WGS metagenome assembly WLWI01 (sample SAMN12718690, study PRJNA515312) | sponge metagenome | isolation source: marine sponge | host: Mycale hentscheli | place: New Zealand: South Island, Marlborough, Capsize Point | collected 2014-11-01
CAGACTGGATCACATACATGGTCCAATGTGATCTGTGATAAGAAGTGACTTTCTCTAAACTGATACCACTTTAGTCATCATTATTAAAAATAATAATAACCCGCACTTGAAAAGTTTTAATTAAATTAAACATAATATGTTGGCTTTTAAAACTGATAAAAACTGCTGTTAGCATCCCTGGTTACACTATCTCGGCTAAAAAAAAGGTCACATTTGTTTATCTATTAGTTTGGATTAATCTATGAGCTATCATATGACCACCCACACAAATAGAGGTTACTATGTTGCATAATTTAAAGCATAGTATTAGAGTTCCAAACATAACTTTCTGCTGCACTTGAGTGCCACTGAGTAACTAATGCTTAGAATGTGTCTCTATAGCACTGGACCTAGAAGTGAACGATGATGCTGGGATAGGAGATATATTGCTACATATTTGTGATGGGCAAGGAGCTTTCTTATTGACACAGTCAGGATCAATTCTATCTTGCAAATATGACAACGTAAGAGTAGAATTTTCCTTCCAGTCTTTCAGTCAGTACAATGGCTAACTTGACAGTTTTGTGTGTCATTTATGAAGTAATAAATCATGTTACAATTATAGGATACATTCAGTATGGAAAGTAAAAGGAAAATACATAAATTTGCAATTCCAATGGAGTACGTAAATGAGAATGCTATCATAAGGTAAGATATTTAACTGACTTCAACCAAATACTCAACATTGGTATTCTTATATAGATATTTTGTGAGGAGCAAGACTAGAAGTTGTTTCTATGAGGGAAAAATATCTTTTCAAACAAATTTCAAGGTAATTAGTTTTGTCTTAGTAAGGCAAGACAGGTAGCTAAACACTCTTCTGTTTGTGTTTGCTTTTCAGAGGTTTTCTTTAAAACAACAAACACGCTTACTTTCCAGGTTATACATCAGGGCATTGCTGTTATCTCAGAAATAATGTGCAGCTATCATTTCTCATGTATAATTTTAACTTTTGTGTTTTCAAACTATCTAAATTAAGTCAATCAGTTGTGACAGTTCCAATTTAGTCACACTATTACAAGGAAAAAGTCCAGCTGATTCTCCCTATGAAATATCTAATTTATTTGAGGGGGAGTAACAAAAGTGTCCTTTCTTATGGGAAACAAGATTGAGTGACATGAATTAGATAATATATTGTTATTTCAATGAGATCATTACTACAGTTAGCTGAATATTTAGAAGTCTTAGTAAACTCTCCATTATAGCTACTAATTCTATTCAAATATTATTATAGTTAGAGACATTTTATTTTCAAATATGCAGAATCAAAACATCAAAATTAGAAGTAAAAGGCAAGGTAAGTAATAATTATAAAATACCTATAAGAACTTGTTTATTAATTGCTCTTGCAGCAAATATTGATGGAGAAAACTATCTTCTTGTGGCAAACTCTCACACAATTTATCAAATTACTTTAAATGGACACAGCAGACAGTCGGTAGTTACTAACTTGTTGCGTGCTGTGGCTTTGGATTATAATCTAGGGTAAGCTTCACTATAGCACTTGAGACATAACTTCAAGTACATTTTAGTTTATGGGTAAAACATTCAGAAAGATGTTTTTAATGAAAAAAGGAATAGCTACTAGGTAACACTACAGTAGAACTTGGGTTATTGTAATTTTTTTGCTCACTAAAATTACATAAAGTCATATTTAGTCCAAGTGGAATATAATATGCTTGTTTATATCTGATACATCATCTTTTAAGTTATGTAAACATTTTCAGTATGACACATTGTGTGTTCTAACAGAATTGACAAACTGTACTGGACAGATGTGGTCAGAAAAGTACTAATGCAGTCTAATATGAATGGGTCTGGAGTGTCAACAATACTAACAGGATTATCTGTTCCAGGTAAAAAAAATTATCTACATAAAATTTCCATAATGCGTAGTTGTCATTCTTATTATATTAAACAAGATAGTTTTCTGAGATAGTTAATATTAATGTTTGATGATATACCTTCAGATGGACTGGCTGTTGACTACACAACCAATAAATTATACATCACTGATGCAGGCCTTGATGTAATCATTGTATTTGATCCCAACTTATTATTGTACAAAACACTCGTAAACACTGGACCTGAAACACAACCAAGAGGCATTGTATTAGACCCTACGACAAGGTAAACAGTTGTAAAGATACTTCCAAACGTTAGTGTTTATCACTTATAAATCGGAAATAATGGGCATTTATTTGTAAATTAAACACATGCATTTAATCTCTGTAATTACAGGTATATGTATTGGACTGACTGGGGTACTAATGCAAGCATAGAGAAGGCATCCATGGATGGCACTAATCGACAGATCCTCCATAATACTGATCTTGTTTGGCCAAATGATATTACCCTGGATATTGCAACGCAGGATTTATATTGGGTAGATGCCTCCTTGGACAAAGTAGAGACTTCGAGAGTGGATGGAAGTCTTAGAAGAGTATTAACTAATAGTGGGTTATCCCATCCATTTGGCATAGTAATGCATGAAGGAAAACTTTACATATCTGATTGGAGTGGTAATACTATTCGTGTAATGAACTCATCTGGTGGCCCTGCTGAGATTCTCACAAACGTTTCATTTATTGGCAAACTCTTTGGAATTAAAATTGTTAGTCCCACTCATCAAGTAGCAGGTGCAGCTTTGTTCAATTATTTGAACTTTGTAAAATTAAATATTTCTAAATATATATTTAGCCACCAATCCTTGCAGCACAAGAAACGGTGGGTGTTCTCACTTTTGTCTTCTAAGTACATCTTCTAGAGGATACTCTTGTGCTTGTCCAAATGCTATGTCAATTAGTACTTCATCGTGTACAGGTCAGACAGAAACAATTAGACACAATATAGCCAGTGATGATTTAATTAAAAATCTACAGTTTCCATAAGCACCGATGTCCCAGTAGATACTGAAAGTGTAATACCAGGTGAGATATCTGTGTCATGTAATCATTGTCACTGCCGCTATGAGATTGTGTCATGCAAATTCTAAATTATCGTGCATCACTGCAATAGCAGCCACTCCCTTTAAACATTATATAAAATGCAATTCTCATCAGCTAATTCTTTTTGTGTTCAGTGATGGTATACATGTTAAATAAATGGCCAATGTGTTTGCACCTTATCTACCTATCTAAAATTCAGCAAATGAACTATCAGGGGTAATATTGAGGTCACTTCAATTTTTCCTTGCTTTTCCAGATGGTGTCTGCACAAAGTAATGATTTTCGAGCAGATAGGAGCAAGTTAAAAGGTGGGAGAGAGGAAAATTAAATGGCGGCATACATACCATAACTCATACTATTACGATGTTCTAAGACACATTCTGGCAGCTATATTTTAGCTCAATTGCTTGTCAACAGTATCCCAGAAAACATAACTTAAAGAAGCAACTTTTTTTCTCTTGGTGGAAAGCTTTTGCATGTAAGTACGGTGAAGAGGTAAAAAGTGGATGGGCTGAGGTAACACAATTTTAAAAAAAATAAAGTTGGTTGCTTTTTTGCCCCTTTTTTCCAACTCTGTGGAGATCACTTTATTCAAAGATGAATATCTTCAAACCATATTCAAATTTTTTTTTTCCATTTGATAAGTCTATGATTACAGTCATACTATACTATAAAATGTGAGAAGTGGGGGGCTAAACCCCTGTCATAAGTGTGGGGGGGGGGGAGGAAGTCGCCCCCTACCTTCTTCTCCTTCCCCCTGGGGAGTATCTGATTTAGAACAATTAAACTAGCAATTGCATTTCTACCTGTTGCACATGCCTGTGTTGTCTGGAATGTTTAGTAGGTCTCAATGATCACAATCATTCTCTTCTGTCATTCTTTAAATTTATCATCATTATTTTAAACCTTCATCATTGAGGAACCAAAGCAGACACAGCTATTGGAAGTTTTTTTATAAATCTTCGTGCCCATAAGAAGTTAGGCAGGAGATTTCTACATCACCGTAGTGGAGTAGTAGTTTGATATGTTGGCAGTGCCATATCTTGTGAAGTACTCAACAGTTTGTCCAGTGTGTACAGTCCTTTCAGGAAAATTAGTGATGTGGCAGAACCAGTGATTTTCTGCTAACTGAGCAAATCCTTGTGCACTGAAGAATTGTAACCTTTATCCAACCAGAAGATCTCTGGCTTTTTATGTACGGCAAATATTGTCGGTAGCTTGAAAACCACACTCAGCATTGTTTGACTTCTGGAAAGCAATCAACCACTTAAAGATAGTATTTTTTGTCCATTTAAAAAAGAATCAGCTGCAACTCTGGAAAGCAATCAACCACTTAAAGATAGTATTTTTTGTCCATTTAAAAAAGAATCAGCTGCAACTCTGTCCCTTGTAAGAGAGTTGTAATGACAAGTTCTTCATGTGATTTCATATTCTGGACAGATGCGAATAAAGGTGGCTTGTTGTTGCTGTGTTAACCCAGGTCACCACTCAGAAAATTTCTCTTTCAGGCAACATCGAGTTATATTATATCCTGATATCCCTACAGATATTTTCTCGTAGGGTTTGTGACTACATTGATTGTGGAAAAACAATTCTTGCCAACACATCAAAACGTCTATCTCTCACTGCAGGCTATCCGCGAACCTCCGAGTTTAGTTTGCAACCAACCTCTTAGTTGGTTTATCCTAAGCCATCATTTGTTGTAGTACTTTAAGATCTGCTTCCATATTGGGTATTCCAACTGTGACCTTTTGTACACTTTGATGTATGAGAGATTGTTTGAATTCAGCTCCATCACTATTAGTCAAAGTTTCTGAGTTGATTTTTAAGTTGGAAAGCCTGTCAGAGTGTTTGCTGAAATTTTTCTTTCCCATGTAAATTCTTGTTTTTTTAGGAGATCAAAATTCAACTATCCATCTTTCATTCCCAAAAGAGAAACAAGAGGCTTGTGATTAGCTCGTAATTACGGATGATGAAGTCAGCAAATTTTGCACAGGCCCGATTTGATGCAAGTGCAATTTGGGCATGTTGAAGTTTTGTTTCTGACTTGAACTGTGATGCTATGCAAAAATGTATACTGCATTTCTATGTCGAGTTCACTTTTTGAAAAACAAGCCTAGCTACATGCGTAGAGTCTTTGTTGGTACTGACAGATCATAAAGTGCCTAAAGTAGCAGATGTGCTTGACCTTCAGGAGTGCTGCCCAAAGACCTGGATTTGCTGAGAAGTTCACTATGAGGTTGTGTTATCAATTTGAAGCAGATATTTTCCCAGCTAATTAGCCACTCTGAGAAATCACCAGAGCTTTGATATGTTTGCTTATATCAGCAATCGCTTGTGTTATCTCTGGATATGCAGTACTATCATTGGCATGTGACCACCTAAGGTTTGGGTGAACTTTTGCAGATCACCAAGAGCTACTAAAGTTAGGTCTTTGCCTTTAACTTAAACTAGTTCAATTGATAATATTATATCACAAATATGTAGAGCTCAAAACTGACAAAAACAACAATCAACACGATATGGATGACTGCACAAATTAGAGATGTTGAGAGTAAGGTTTCAACAAACAAGTCATACACCATGTCCCTGCTACAAGTAACAGTTAACAAGTTCAGAATTTAAACTCTTCCCTCCTTTTCTGGCAACTCACTGGTTTGTCGCAATATGAGACAAGACATTTGTGTTCCCATTGTCTTTCCCGGGTCAGTGTTATACCATGAAGTGTAGAGTTGAATTAGAATGTGTGAGTCTGGCATTATTTACCTGTGGGCAAACAAGCCATTCCAACACTCTATGATTGGTCACAATGGTGGCCAAGCAGGTAGAACCTTGCTGCTAGCTTGATGGCATTGTTCTTTCTTCACTGTGGCATACATAATAGCTAAGTTATTTGTCTACATCAACACATTCGTATTCATGATCCTTCCTTAACCACTACAATCTGTATCATGTCATCCCATATATATATATCTATATATATATTATATATATATATATATATATATATATATATATATGCATTGTAAATGTCTTGGGGAAATTAGTCCATCATAAGTTAAGCTCAGTGAATGCAGACCGTGTTACCTACTAGTGGCTTATTGCTGTGCTAGAGTCACACTAACCATGGGGCGTTAACTTGTTGAAGCTGGGCATAGCTTATGGTTGGCTCTGGTCCTTCGACCACCTAACTGGAGGAAGTTACGTGCCTACCATCCGTGGTACTTTCGAGCCGGATTTACTTTGCAGCGAAGAAGGAAGATGACCAGTCAGGCTCCCACCTCTCTCTGACTTGCGCAAGTATACCACTTGTGCTACTGTGCTCCAGGATCACTCACTTCACTGAAGTCTCAGACACCACTTCTACCAATCAAGATCCCAGATCTCCTGCCAAGTCAAAGTACGAACACAACATCAACAGTCACTGATCAACTACTATCACAATTCCAGTTTTCTGACTCGACTCATTATTTTTTTCATCTATCATCAGCAAACATGGAAGACACTAGCTGATCACGCTACTCATGGAGGAACAGCCCCTTCCCCCCCCCCCCCCTCCCTTCCCTCCCTCTAGTTGTTCAGGACAGCCACTAGAGCAGCCCTGAGCAAGTGACATCAAGATGTGCTAACTCATCATGCAGTCTACCCAGGAGATGACATGATCATCACACGATAGTGGACGTGCAGTTTAATGTGTTGTAACTTCAACAACATATCAAATTGTTAAAAGAATCTTTATCTTTAATTATTGCACACTCATTCACAAAAACAAGGAATGAAAGTATACGAGCTTAGAGTTCGGACAACAACAGAGTTAATACAAAAATCAGAATGACATCAACATAAATGATGCAAGCATTACAGAAACAAAAGAATGTAAACTCAGTGATAAGAATATCTGTCCACAACAGGGAGAAATGGCGACTGGCAGTGAAAGTAATGGAAAGACGCCACGGCAAATCCCACGAGGTGAAGCTCTCTAGTGAAGACATTTGAGGCAGCTGATAGCAAGGGGAACGAACATGAAGCCAAACAACTCATGTTACCCAAATCATGAGTAGGATAGTGGTACTACTGGGGTTGGGTCAAAGTTGTAAAGTCTAGGCCATAAGAGAGAAAACAAAAAGAATGTTAAAAGTAATTTCAACTGATACTTTCATGTTAACATTGATATTTATATAATAAACTAGATTTGGCTACTGTTTTTATATGACATTGCCAGTTCATAGTAAATGAGAATTCATTAACAATACATGATAATTTTTATACAGTTTTTGTATGTTTAGATTCTACTCCAACTATGCTCATGTATTCAACAGAGAATACAAACAAAGGCAATGCAAATGAAAGTAATGGCTCAACAATGTCATTTAATACAATGTTCTTTACACAACATAATGAAGAAGTCTTCAATACAGGTACACAGCTATATAAAAAATGAGTGAAATAAACCTTGAAAATTTCAAGTATTATGACGACAGTTTTCATAGTTTTTAATTATTCAGCAAATTTTTTTTTTTACTTTCAAATGATGTAGACAAAATAATGAAGCTATACATACAATTATGCTTTTAAAGTATAGAATAAGCTTAAGAAGTACATAGTACCATTCAATCAATATAATATTATCATAATAACCCCTCCACACAGTAGTGCTTGGCGTATTGCAAAGTAAGAATGCAGTAGCATAAGTTATCTTGCTCAGTTATCATTCTCTACCATTGGTTAAGGTTACATAAGTTTCTCTCTCCTGCTCTCTTTTTTCTGAACTATCTCGGCTATTCTTGTCTCCCACTTTCCTTTCTTCAGCTCTTTCTTCTTGAATCATGGACTGAATCTCTCTATCCTACTATCATGATTGTGAACATGTGAAACATTTGCCTTCTTTTTCGCACTTTTGCCTTCCTTTTTTCCTTTTTGAAACTGACCCCCGCCTTTACTCGTCAATTCCACCCGCTTTTTAGTTGCTCGCCTTTTTGCCTTCTCTTCCATTCTTTTTAAACCTATGCTGCCTTACCTCACCAATTCCACCTGGTTTTTAGTTAAATTATTATTAATACTTTACCCATGGAGTAATGAAGATATTTTAACCATCGATTAATGACAATGCTTTACCAAACCATTTGAAGCTCGTGAATTATTCATGAATATACACACCATCAGTCATCGTTACTGACACACAAGCATATTTTTATATAGAAGATAGAATAACAGTCATATAGTAATTATAATAGAATAGCAGTCACATAGTAATTATAATAGAATAACAGCTATACTTGGTTATAATAAATGACTGTGTATTTTATTATGGCATTTATAGTATTCAGCTATAACAAAATTACTTAATTAATATTGTGTTTCTCATTACCAGGAAATTCTAATGCTACTATAATTATTGGTGGAGTGGTATCATCTGTGGCTTTAGTAGTCATTATTATGGTGGTTCTAGTCACAATAATGACTTGTATACTGTTCCGAAAGAAACGACTTGTCATGTGAGTTCAAGGACAACAGAGAAGTAAAAATGGTGAAAAGTGGAAGGGCATGGCTGTTTATTTATTTATTTATTTATTTATTTATTTATTATTTATTTATTTATTTATTTATTTATTTATTTATTTATTTATTATTTATTTATTTATTTATTTATTTATTTATTTATTTATTTATTTTAGCTCTGAATTTACATGATATAATTAAATGAACTGGGACAGCATGGCTGTGATAGTTAATATTGAAGTAAAAAAAAGAAATCAATCTTCTATTTAAATATTCTACAGTGAGATATATGAACTACTTAGTTAATTAAAGCGAACAGCTGTATTATTATGTATGATAATTTATTTATTACATAATGTGCCTTTTTATTACTCTGAAAAGACTTTAGCTATCATTACTCAGTTTGTTCAGTTAATTTTTTAGCCTTGAATTTTGCAGGTTTTAAGGTAGCTACATTAGATTACAAATTATAATCAATTGCTAATCTGGTTATTTTCTACAAGTAGCTGAGAATGACAAAATTCCAAGATTTTCTTGATTTGTATGCAAATGTCACTAGTCCAGCAGAATATAATTCATACCTGCAACCAGGTAGCTAGCTATATAGTATTTTTTATGGTTTGTAGCTATTGTGCATATAGCAAGTTAACAGAAATCACTTGCAAGACATCTGTCAGCAGTGGGGAGCTCTATGAATAGCTACATCATTACTTATCAGTATTATTATACATGTTTTTTATTGGGTTCAAATAGTAACCAGCAAGATCAGCGAGTACAGAAGGATGAGTATTATGAAGAGATTAGAATGAATGAATACAGTCAGTCCAAATTTGAAGAGATGGCAATAACTTCCTGTGCCGCATATGGAGACATAAATTTAAACAAATGTGCAACATACGATGAAATGCCGAGTAACGTACCTAACGAATCGCTCGGAATTTATGAAACTGTTCAATGTGTATGATTCATCATGATTTGATTACATAAGTGTGCTTTTTTTTTTATAAATTTCAAACTAAATTGTTTGACTGTATAATGTTTTTAGACACTTGTAGCTAGCTGTATAGACAGATTTCATATTCATAATTACTTGTGTTTTGTGCTTACACAATTATTCCTACCCTTGGTTTGTGAGCCATTGATTCAGACACTGCAGAAATATAATATACTAGCAAGTACCATGCCACACAGTGGTGCTTGACGTATTGCAAAGTAAGAATGCAGTAGCATAAGTTATCTTGCTCAGTTATCATTCTCTACCATTGGTTAAAGTTACATAGTTTCCTTCTCCTGCTCTCTTTTTTCTGAACAATCTTAGCTTTTCTTTTCCCCCACCTTTCCTTTCTTCAGCTCTTTTCTACCTCTCTTAAGCTTTGTGAAACTGTTGGCTTCTATTTCGTACTTTCACCTTCCTTTTTGAAACAAATCGCCCTTTACTGTCTATTCCACCCACATTTTAATTACAATTAACTAATATCATGCTTTTTTCCTTATCTTTTAAACCTACGCTGCCTTACATCGCCGATTCCAACCGTTTTTTACATTTAATTGCCTTTTGCCTTCTTTTTCATACTTGCCTTTTCTTACTATTGCCTTCTTTTTTAAACTTATGCCACCTTCCCTCATCTACTATTAAATTCCACCCACTTCTTAGTTACAAACTGAATGTGACGACGCTTTACCTGTTCATGTAATGACCATGCTTTACCAAACTGTTTAAGCTAATGAATTATTCATGAACACACCGTTGGTTGTTGTGGTTACTGACACACAAGCCACAAGCTTATAGCTATAAGCCACAAGCTTATAGATATATATATAATATTATAGATATATATTATATAATATAATACCTATTACATGAGTCAGTGAGATATGGTGAAATATTTCAAGAGCAGGCTAATTTATTCCATACTAGATACCTTCAGCTGCTGTAGTTAGTACCAGAGGATTGGTAACTCAAAGGTAAAGTTGGTGCGGGTTGATAGGAAGGTAGCTGTAAAAACCTAGAAAAGTGACAAGTTCTGGCAGTTGCTATAACAATGAGTGTGCTTCAGTACAGCCTATCCTGAGTTATTTCAGGGTCATGTACCTAAAGATATCATTGTGAAGATATCTAGGGTGGAATGAATAAATATATATATATATATATTGTTGGTTGTCAAGAGCCATTGGTAGTCAGAATGCCGTAGTATTAATGCTAAGGAAGCTACTACTACTCGAGGGAAGCTGAGGTAAGTACGTAATTCCATATTTGTTAGCTAAATATGCAAAAAT
>WLWI01005318.1_pt1 | contig 10761 bp, 3 predicted proteins | sample 6701501 | NCBI WGS metagenome assembly WLWI01 (sample SAMN12718690, study PRJNA515312) | sponge metagenome | isolation source: marine sponge | host: Mycale hentscheli | place: New Zealand: South Island, Marlborough, Capsize Point | collected 2014-11-01
TTTACCTTTAGAGCTTCTACCTATACCAGGGAATTGTTGAAGCCAGCTAAAATCAAAATGGCATTGCCTTCTGGCTCTTTTAAGCTTAGGAGGACCGCAATCGCTCATGTCAACCTCTACAATAACCATGAATCTACTCCTGCATTTGTGATACTGACGATCATTTCCCATTTCGCGTAGAGACACCCTTTACCTTTTGCGGGTTAAATTAACTTTCCGGGACAAATAGTAGTCTCTTCCGGGACCGGGGACAAAGTTAACAAATCCGGGACGGTCCCGGACATTTCGGGACGGTTGGAGCCTATGAAATTGTATACCACCTGTATATATAATATACCAAATAATAAGGGGGGAAAATGAAAAGAAGAATTTTGCCCATGACCTCTACTATGTTCTTGCTCCTGGTTGACTTACTGGCTCACTCACGCATTCCCTCCCGTATGTGTTCGCTAACTGTGTGTCACCACACATATTCACTCCCTCCTATATACCATTATTCTTTATGTGCTGTTTCCTTGACTGCCTTTACTTAATCTGGCCTGGTCCTCATAATTAACTTGGTCTGACTCCGTTAAAGCCGTGTCTGGGGGTCATGTGATGCCCAAGCTAGTGCAAATAGCATATGAATTGGCCAGAGCATCTACTACTGGCATGTACCCTGCCACACAGTGGCACTTGACATGTTATGCAAAGTAAGAATGCAACGAAGTTATCTGTTGCCACTTGGTTAAAAGTTTAATGTAAAGCATATAATGTGTATATATAATATAGTTACATGTATATGTATTTTTGTCTAGTTCAGACCAGAAGACACATGCTGGAATGGGTATCATTGATGTTGTCATACGACATGTCATTGTGGTGATGTCTTGACCATGAACCATTACATGCACAGACAGTTTCATTCACCTTAGTTACGTTACTTTACACTCATGTATATTTTTTTTGTGGCATATGTTGTTCTTAATATTGCCGATTTTACCAATTCTATTTTATTTCTATTGCTCTTAAATAAGACAGAGCTGGTCCTTAGATAGCTAGTGAAACCTAGTCTTGGGGTTTACGAATCCAACAACAAAAGTCAGAGTGTAATATTTCAAGAGCATGCAGGCTAATTTATTTTCATTTACATTGTTGTGAAGTGTACATGTGTTTTAGTATACTGTGTATACTACAATTGCAGTATCAATTAAAAACAATAAAAAAAATGTATTATTGGAACAAAATATTAATTGTCGACCTTCGTCAGTTTTTAAAATAAAGTGGGGCTTAGAAATTGGAATAAAGTCATGATGATTAAACCTTGGACAAAAGAATGTGCAATATGTACTTGCAAGATCATTAATTTCATTTTTTTCCATTATGTGTACAAACGATCTTAATAAGTCTGGAAGTATATGTACCTCTTTTCGCCATAACTATAAAACTTCTGCTGATATTGAGTCCTCATGCACATTCTTCAAGCACCACTAATGTTTATAAATAGAACAAGGAAGAAAATTCGGTCACCAAAAGGTTAATTGTTAGAGCAGTGCTGTAATTGGAATCAATATAGGCATGTGTTTTTCTGTGTGTGTTGTGTGTGTTTTTTCTAAATTAATTAATCACTGGGCGAAAATTATGCTTTTCTGTAGTAATGTATTTAAAATTTTCAGTAATATTAATATAACATATTTAGGAAATTTCATATTTTCACCACCTTTGGGGAAAAAATGTATTTTCTCCACTTCCCTGGTATATAGAGGATAGGGCTAATGTCCTAAATTCCTGGGCATTTAGTTCTATCCTGTACTGGAAAGGTTAAAAATAAGAAAATTCCTACATACATAATTAAGAAATTCTCCATTATGCCCTGTGAATCTAACTTGTGTTTTGACATAATCTGACAACTTCACACTTACTTAATACAAATTCATGCCAAGCTCAAAACTTTAAAAAGGAGTGTATTACTTAACCATGATAACAAATATCTTGATTCTGAATAGCTTTACTATCAAGTGATATTCAGCAATCAACTAGAACAAGTTAACAAAAAATGATATTATGATATGGAATTTATACAAAATCAATCTCTTCAAGTGCGTGTATTTAAATGATACAGCCGTGGTTGGATGTTTAATCTTGAAAATTTTATTTCATTGTGAAGTATATGGCTCCTAATCATGGGTATCTTAGACTTTTCTGCATATCTAGCATTATATCTAGCATTACTTCATAGTGCTGTACAAGATGAGTAAAATAATAAGGCCAGCTCAACACCATCCCCTGTTAGAACGGGAAATGTTTCTGTTAATATAATTTTCTATAATTGTGCCACCTGGTGTTCCTGCCAACTGTTTTCAATTCAGTTAGTGATCGCCATTTCAAAACTACAACAGTAAATACAATATTTCATATATAGCACATGCTCTTCATTTGGACTCACTAATTCTGAGGAACTTAGCATATTAAAGCAACTTAACTCTTTGCATGAGCACTTTGTTCTTACATAGGAAAAGAGCATTTACTAGCTTTCTAGAAATTGACAGAACTGTTACGACCAAAAAGTAGATACAGCTAAAGCATGATCTGTATATTGTGGCATTTTCCAGTTCAATTTGATATTATGCTCACAAACACACACACACACACACACAAACACACACACACACACACACACACGCACACACACACTTGGTTTTTATAGGAAGCCAGACTAATTCATACCAATTGGTTTGAGGTGCATGAGTGAGGCTTATCTGATGAATCAGCATTTCACAAATTTAATAAAAAGGTTTGAGGTGAGACTGAGCCTGTCACAGCTAATATAAGTGACATAATTGATGCACTTTGCCTGTAATGATCATGTTTACAAATAGCATGAGTAGCTAAGATCTCCTATAATGTCATGACATAACTGAATGCTACTGAGTCTGAGGGTGAGAATGTCTATATATTATTTACTCTGTTAAAATAATTAATTAATATTTTGAACCACAAATAAAATGATGACCATCATAAACAATTTAGTTCTTGGAGTGCTGTTGTGCAGTGTTTCTGGGAATATCATATTATTAAATGGCCTGTTGAACTTACACATCGTATAAACTATCATGTGATGGCGTGATATGCACGGTCCTACAATAAATTGTCACGCAACTTACCATTATACGTACGTGGGACTATCAATTCTTAAAACATTGTGTATAATGGAGTGCCAGTCCATGTATGGGTATACGCTACAAGAAATATCGTACAATGCAACATGTAATTGGGAACAAAGGTCATTACCATGACAGGAAACCACCTCATTCAACTCTAGAGTGTGCTCAAGTTGGTATCGATTTTATTTTTAACAATAATGTCGGCCTGTCATAATACTGCTGACTTGTTATATATTTCCCAAACGTATGAACCTATTAACTCTTAAAGAATGACCTTTGCAGACCTTTGGTTTCCTAGCTGCAATGGAATAAACTTGCCATAACACTGTACAAAAATTTTAAAAATCTTACTCTTTAAGCTGGAAGCACTATAAGTTTATCGCTAAATATAGGTCCTGAATATAGAGTCTACTCGAATATAAAGTAATACGAAAAAGAAACTGACTGAGGATACCAGCACAAACCTCTTCTACTGTAGGGCCCTGGATTTAGCTCTGCTGTACATAATCTTGAGGTATGCCTACACACACATAATTGCTGTTTCTTAGCAGTATAGAAAGGAAGAAATAATAATACTTAATATCAAGCTTTAATATTTTATATATAATTAAATATATTATGACAACAATAAAGATGGGCTTAATAATTGAACTGGGAATACTTCCTGCTTAACATCAGTATTAACATAATGTGCACCAGCAACACACTCACAGAGGGATGCAGAGTCATGAAGCATGACATGATTGTGGTTAAAAGGGTTGTTGCATCTGATAAGCCTTGGGGGTTTAACCAGAGGCTTATCAGATGCATCAACCAAGCACAGAAAATTAACTGTGATTGTATTTGTAGCAGGTCAATCACTGATCAATATAGATGCTGCAATACAATGATATAAAGCCACCTATATAATCATATTGCTATTCTTGAACAATAATATTGAGATTGATAGTTTCTTCTACTTCTATTCAATTATCAATCTTTACAAAAAAAAATTTACCTATGTATATTTATGGCTACAAAATTACTGTATTGTCATATGAAGTCGTTTTATAGCAGCACTGTCAATCCATACTTTACCCATAGCTAAATCATGCCATAACCAAGTCATTAGTGTATTAGTTGTGGCCTAAGTGCAGCTCACTTTAGCTAATGATCATAGGATAGCTAAGTGTTATCTTAGCTGCTTTCTTGTTGCCTTTACAATCACTACTCAAGGGGGAAATGTTATGATATTGAAACCCTTTACCAAACTTTAGTTGATTAGTGTCGAGATGCAGCTAATGTATAATTTGGCTCATTGTACACAGCAAATTATTCACTTTATCTACACCTGCTCATATGCTCGCCGTATACACACGCACATATACATACATTTTTTATATATCTTTATTTATAATAAATCTCATGGATCAAGTATAGCTAGCTAAATATTCAAGTTGCCTAAAAATTCACTTGTGTATTGTTTTTTATCGTTTGTTTATTTTTCTGGGATTTGATTTAACTTGCAATTTTAATATTGAAAAATTTTAATTCCAAAATTTGGAGTAGCAGCTAGTTGACACAAATATAGTTTATTTATAGGGACAGCCAACGAAGGGAAATGTGATGTGTATTTGGGACACATTTACAAGTGCTTCAGAAAACCTACCAGAAACACATGCTTCTGTGTACTGTAGCCACAACACATGATAACGAATCTTGATATGCTTTCACTTTGTATTATAAAATACGATTAAGTATCTATCTTTAAAAATTACTACTCATACAATAACATTCTACTCAATAATAAAAGATCTTGAATTAGTTATTTCTGGGATATTATAAAATATAAAATATAGAAATGCCCGATAATGAGAATACAACTGCTAATTAGCAAAGCTTGTGGTGAGGAATTCCTATTCCTTAAATTAACACATTGAGCTGTATTGTAGGAAACTGGGTGACTCAGTGTGTGAGTTTGAAATTCCATGGACGAAGGCTTGGGGGGTGCTAAGTCATGTGAACATATATAAATGGATGTAAATGCATGATAGCCTGTAGGTCTAACTATTGTTTCTGTAAGGTGAGTTGTAAACTAGTAGTCAACAGTAACATCCTATATGGGTCACATGCCATTGATTATTGCCTCACATATACGTCATGACTGCAGTTTAATCTGCAGAATTACTACAATAAAAACATATATAGCTGACGATACTACCAAATGTATTGTAAATAGAGGGCATTGTCAGCTAATACGAACAATTGCCATCAGACATGAACTACATGCATAAGCAATATATTAATGCGTGTGTGTAGTGTATGTTTGTTTGACATTCCTTTGCATGGTAGGTTTTGATTCTTGATACCTTTATATGAACCTCATTGCTTGTTTTTGTTTAGAATTGTACACACAAGCACTGTGTTGAGTAAATACATTAAGCATGTTACAAATTAAAATCAAATGTCATTATATTAAACTCATTCTCCTCTTCTTCATTCTTGAGAACTCTTAACGTTAGACATAATTCTTGAATAAATGATTTCAGATAGCAATTATATAAATTTGAGTATCACATATACGTCATTGCATACACATGCACACACCCTCACATACCTCACACATATGTACACTTGGCTGTAACATCTGCATAGACTTCACTACAATTTTTTTTAATGTCCATTACACTCAAAACAATAAAGTAAATATGTAAGAAAATTACAACAGCATCATACGGTTTTACTAAATAGCTACAACAAACATCCGAAGTCATTTTGACAGAAGTACAAGTTTTCTCAAGGTCAAAAACAGTAATTTTAAATAATGTGGATGTTAATTCAGATGCCTTGGCCATCTGTTCCAAGTTTAAAGACACATGCACGAATTAGAAGCATACCGCACCCACCAACGCACTGTCTCCCATAACTACTTCGCTGGACACTTACTAAATATAATTGGGTACCCAATTTATTAGCTACGTCACTCTATGTGATTTCACTTGTTGGCTGTTGACATCTACCACTACATTATTCAATAGTAAAGTGGACCTTCCAAGCATTCAATCCCATATACATTGCATCAAGTGATTTGCACCTTGAGTTTAATGATTAGCACTTCATACATACCTTAGCTTAGTAAGCACATAAGAATACAATACTATATACTACTACACACATATAAATATACATGTACACAATGCACACACATACATATGTCTGATTGACACTCTCTACACTCATGAATACCAACACAGTGTGCTGTGTTTGCTCTTGACTTATTACTTACAAGATTACGTTACAGTTTCTTTCATATTGAAGCTACTCAGCTACTAGTTGTGTATGAAGTCAGCATAATTTATAAATTATTATTCCTAAACTATATATTAGAGGTTACAGATTATCCTACAGTCAGCATATAACACTTGCTGCTGACTATATTGCTCAACACACACACACACTCGTACACAAACGTGTACACACACACGCGCAAGCATGCTCGTACAAAAAATACACACACATGCACATCACACACCTAATACTGTTCTTATGTATTATAAAAAATATTGAATTAATCTCATTATACAAAGCTACACTAGTTTACAGCTTAGGTGATTTTATTTATTAATGGAACTTAATCAGAGAAAGTAATGATAGGTTTAGCTTTGATACCCTTTACCATATATTTTGAATACATGCATTGAAAAATAAATAAGTGATTCTCATTAATTGCATAAAGGAAAAACCACACAATTAGTTAACTGATAGTATACTTCAGGACTCTTTATAAACTAACTACACTTTGCATTCATAATTGCTCAGCTGGATTAAAATATGATATCGTCTATTATGACAAACATCATTGATCTTTATCAAGGCTAGATCCTTAGTACCCAGATCATTGCATTATAATACTCCAAATCATAGCGCATTTTCTAGCTCTAGTATACTGCTGGAAGTATAGACAATAAATCAATGAAATGACAAATTGTTTATATTGTATTCTTGCTCATGAAGTTATGTGTATGTACTTGCTATATTGCAACTAAAGGTCCCACTGAATCAACTAGTCTAGATCAAGACCTGTAGCACAGCTAAAACAGCGTGATCACAAGCAAAGCAAGAAAATAATAATTATTTCACGAGTAAACAGCCCTGTTTCAATTCGGAAGAGGAAGTGCCGAGTTTGTATATGGAAAAGTTATAAATCTGTAAACAACAAGAGTAATCTCTCTGAAACATTTGTACAACTTCTACTACTACTGCTGCTGCTGTGAGTGTGTGTGTGCGTGTGTGTGTGTGTGTGTGTGTGTGTGTGTTTGTGGTTTGCAAACGGACAGGTTGTTTTTTTGTTTTTGTTTTTTTTACAGGAAATTATGAAACAAATCGTCATCTTCCAAGGCAATAATTAGGTAACTATTGATTTACTTATTTTACATTAGCTAATATAATAACTGACCATAAAAAAATAGAAGGTTTTAGAAGGTGTATAATGTATAATAGGGCATGCTGTGTTTATTCCTAGACCATAATAACAATGAACAAGGAATAACACTATGATGAGGCAAAACCAAGTGGTAGATAGCTGTATGTCGACTTCAGACTTGACCACAGCCACTTGAAATGAGGTTTGCAGCTATCTATTCTCATCTACACCAAGTACTTACTCAACTGTATCTAACCCAAGGAAGATAAGAGGTCAGTGGTTTTTTCCAGAGAAGTCTTATGAAACCACAACCTACAAGCCAAACTTGCACAACAGTAAACTATTTATACAACAGTCAGATTGTATGTGAAATAATTAGGACTAAAAAAGTCCACATTTTTCTGAAAAAATTTATTGAAATTTTCGGAAATTATGCAAACTTGCATCTATTATACTCAAAATGTGTTGCATACTAACTGTTCCTCTCTTTATTGTAATACATAACATTAACAATGTCACCAATAGCTCAACCTGGCCAACAACTAAAGTTAAATATAGCATTTATAACAGAATAAAAACAGTGTGTTATTAAGTCTGGATCTCCATGAAGTGCACACCTGCCAAGCACACTGAGTGATACAGTGAGAGATAAAAGGGTAGAATTGTAACATAGCAACGATAATGAATAGTTTGACTTTTATGGGAAGAAACTAGTAGTAATTTATTTCAATAATATAATTCATAGAAGAAATGTGAATGCATGTTGTTGTTGATTTTATTTATCATTGGTAAATCAAATTCATTAGAAATTTGATCAATAGCCACAAATTCTTTTAAAGTCATGAAAATTATTTTAGAGGCCACCTGGATTCTTTCTCAAGATAGAATGAATTTTAGAATGGCAGTGGCTACTGAATGGACAAATAGAAAATAACATTGCCAGCAATATGAGTGTATGCTAATTCGACTAATTTAGTGTCCATTTTTATCATCAGTAATTCTCTCATATAATCCCTGTCAGTATCAAAATTACTAGCAATGAAAATTAGGCAGATCACAACAAGTTAAGTATTTTGCTACTACTACTACTACTATTATTATTATTATTATTGTTATATATGACATGTAATATTCTTGCGCAGTGCTAGCAATGTAGCTAAGAGTGGGTGTGTGTTGACTAGTGAATAAATAATTTTATTGAATCTTATAAACTTCTGTATATCTGAATTGTCTTGTGCCACAAATATTGAGAAATGTATGTATGATTGTTTTTATTTATTTATTTGTGTGTGTGTGTCTGTGTGTGTGTGTGTGTGTCTGTGTATGTGTGTGTGTGCGTGCGACATCTGTGTGTGTGTGTGCGCGTGTCTGTGTGTGTGTGTGCATGCACACGTCTCTCTGTGTGCGTGCACGTCCCTATGTGTATATACATGTCTGTGTGTGTGTGTGTGCGTGCGCGTGTCTGTGTGTGTGTGTGCGTGCACACATCTCTCTGTGTGCGTGCACGTCCCTATGTGTGTATACATGTCTGTGTGTGTGTGCGTGCGCGTGTCTGTGTGTGTGTGTGTGCGTGCACACATCTCTCTGTGTGCGTGCACGTCCCTATGTGTGTATACATGTCTGTGTGTGTGTGCGTGCGCGTGTCTCTGTGTGCGTGCGTGCGTGTGCGTGCGTGTGTGTGTTAGTGCATTACTGACTGGCTCTTCACCCAATGTGTGCTCAAGCATTGTTCTAGATGAAACGTTTGATGATCCATATGCCACAAAAATGTGTAAGTGTGTGTTTGTGTGTGTGCATGCATTTTCCTTCAATTTGGTGGGTGTGTCCATGTCTTAGAAAGTGGGAGTCAACTTACCAGTCTACAATATTAGGTAACAATGGAAGAAAAGGCGTGTTAATGGTGGTGTTTAAGACAATGAATAGACAAGTATATTGTATGTTCATTACACACAGAAGTAATTAAAAATATTGGCTGTTAAATTCCTGCTTTTTTGCGACCCAACTATTTTCCATCATAACAACCCAGCAATATTATCATTTAGTGTATACATCTCCACTAAAGATTAGAATGATAAAGCAAGATGGCTTTCAAGATTTTCATTTTTTCAAGATCACATCCAATTTAAAAAAAAAACACTGGAAATATCGTGTAATTTTCTGAGAAATCCTTTAAAATACAAGAGGTATAATAAGCACTTATGAGTCATTGCTTAAGACCACAACACTTGGGAACCTCATATATCCCATAACTGTCCATTGTTTCACATCTCTACTGTATTATAACAACTCAAATATGATGTTCACTTGTTATGTGTTTATTTGCTACTGTCAAAAAGGAGAGTTCCTAAACGCACATAGACGAGTGCATGTACTTTCTTTCAAGTGAAAACAATAGCCCTTTGCTGCCAATGGGGAACTTTAAGGAGATAAGATAGGAATACTTCGCAAGAATAACATATATATTGAACTCGTAAACAGGTGCACTTTTTGGAACATTGCTTTATTTATTCATTTTTATTTTTTTATTTTTTTGCGCACATTCAATAGAAAAGAAAATTTGAATAGTGCATGTTTTATTTAACTTAATGACAACTAAGTGGTTAGCTCTATTAGGTTAGTGCCTCTACTACCTGGTTGGCTGCAATATGCATTACACCATAGGCAGTGAGAGATCTACAGTTTTTTTTTCACTAATGAAATTGTACCCAATGGATATTTTCCTATAATAATTATTATATAAGAATTCACGAGACTGTTTAGCTATCATTATTATTATACACATATGTTGCAAATCATTTGTGAAATGATCATTGAAAAAAACTGCCCTGGATGTTCTCTAATACTTAGAATACATCAAGTAAATCTATTAATTATAATACCAATATGTGACTTATTTTCATTGTGTGTGTGCATGTGTGTGTGTGCATGTGTGTGTGCATGTGTGTGTGTGCATGTGTGTGTGTGTGTGTATGTGTGTGTGTGTGAGAGTGTGTTTGCACAACTCACAGTGTGCAAGGCATCCTGGCTCTACCAGGTGCACATAAGCAGCAGCAAGAGAATTGCATTTGTATTTGCATTGTGTGTGTGTGTGTGTGTGTGTGTGTATGTGTGTGAGTGCGTATGTGTGGTGGCTGTGTGGTGTAGTGGTTATGTCCTTGGCTCAGGGCCTGAGGTCCCAAAGTTCAAGCCCCGCTCAGGCAATGTCCATCTTATTTT
>WLWI01005320.1_pt1 | contig 10759 bp, 2 predicted proteins | sample 6701501 | NCBI WGS metagenome assembly WLWI01 (sample SAMN12718690, study PRJNA515312) | sponge metagenome | isolation source: marine sponge | host: Mycale hentscheli | place: New Zealand: South Island, Marlborough, Capsize Point | collected 2014-11-01
CTTAACAATTCTGTTTAAGATCTGGGGATTTAGTTCAGAAGTTGTTTTTTTCTGCACAGCTAGCACTATTTGTATGGGTGTGTGTGGTGACAACACTTCTGTTTGTTTTTGTTTTGTTTTTGTTTTTTTCGTCATCAGGAATGGTTTTATGCTCCTTTCCTTACAGAACGTCAGCTATATATTCCAACAACTAATTGTGATTTTTTTTCCTGATTAGGCGAGTTAACTAGTTAGCTAAAATTACGTCATAGTTTTTTTCAGTGTCATCTGGAATTTGCAAGAAAGGTGTGGTGAATGGGGAAATTCAACTAGCAACTGGATTTGGGCAGCAACTTAAGAATCATTCTATGGTACTCCAACAACTGTGTAGGAATATGACCAGGAGACAAGATGCTCAGGAGTATTGTAGTCAATGCAACAATATCACCTCCAAAGAGTCACGGGAAATGTTAAACCGAAAATGACATTAAGTAATAAACTTATTATGACTGGCATGCACAAGCAGGCAGGGTAAAGCAATCGTGTTTGTTTTAATTATCTGTATATATATATATATATATTGTGTGTGTATATATATATGTACTTATATATATATAATTAGTGACTAAACATTTTGGCTAAACTAGAGATTTATGAATCTAACATACTTAAAAGTATATGCAATATTGCTTTTTGAATATAAACATAACTGCTACTTTAAACTCACCATGCTGTGCACAATTCTGGCTGTTGTCAGTGAATTTGATGCTCTTTGCCAATATTGTGATAGCCATGCCTGCTGTCATGCCTATTATGCAATATTCATGACAATACCTACTATATCACTGTTGCTAAATGATACTTCTTGGGTAAGAAAAGCTAGTGTGAGGATCCAGTGGTCACACAAGCTCTAATTTATTCTGTAAACATCAATTGCATAAACAGAACCTTCTCTTCTTTGTTTTTATACATCTTTGAAAGATATTATAAGGCAAATAGAAATGTAGAACTTTATAATTTAAAAAAGAAACTTATCCATTCGTACTTTTCTTTCTTTTATTTCTTTTTTGTTTGTTTGTTTTTATGTATCTAATTAATCTTGAAATAATTTTTTATCATCCAAATTTAAATAATTATTTTAATGCAACTTTTGATTTTAATATAGCTATTTAATTGGTCAGTATATTATACAAATTAAAAAGTACAAATTCTAGTCATTTACTTCATTTGTTATGATTTTAGAAAATCACAGCATCAGTCAAATCTACCCAACAATCAAAAGTAAGTTTTATACTTTATTAAAAAATAATAATGTGAATGTGCAATTTTTTATAGGTTCTTCGCTACAATGAAGATTTACAAAAAATGGAAAAGGCTAGGGTATGTCAGAAATTTATACCATTATCAACTATACAAAATTACATGTGTGTATATCATGCATGTATGTATGCATTCCTGAGCAGCGGGCCTAATTATCACAACTACTATATTGGTACCCAATCTCAGGAATGTCAGAGAATTGGACCTGGCCATATCAGCTAATAAACAATTTATGGTCTCTATAGCTGAGACAGACCAGAATAACTGTTCTCAACATGTCTTCAAACCAACCATACCCAAATCATGAACAAATAAGATTTTAGGAAGCAAACAAATAAAATTTGAAGTCCAAATATAGATAAAACTAATGACAGGTAAATCTCAAAATATTTTGTGACTTTTGGACACCATATCTACACTCTCAATAAGAAAACAAAATTTTAAACAAATGCAGTTATTATTTATTTAACTCTACTTATTCCTAAGGAAACAATTCTTTTATTATATTTTGCATGACAGACCTGAAGACATGTCACAATTTTTTTTAAATATATTATTTTAATTTCTTACACAAAAAACTTTACATACAAGTGAATGTATTTACCTCAAATGATTTAAAATCAAACTGGTCTCAAATAAAACTAAATCCTTCCTTTACTCATGCTTTATTGTTAGTCCTAGCTGAAATACAATGTATTTGTTGAGACTAATCTTAATGGTAATTGATCAAGCAGCAAAGATATTCTAAGTGCAGCCATTTCAAGAACCTGACTTTGCAACTAATGGTCCTGTCTTGCACTGATTTGTGTAGGTCCACAATTCTTCAAATGTTCTTTAAATGGCTTTCCTGCTGAAACATTCCAAGCAATCGTAATGCCATTTTCCAGCTTTTTTGTGCTGCAGTGTATGACGTCCCATTCAGTAATTTTTCTTTAAACACTAAAATTCGGTAGCAAATTTAATCTGTATCGAAGTTAATTTTAATATGAAGGTTCAGTCATTCTCGGCTGAAATAATTATAATAATAGGAAAATTTTCTCTTTTTAACAGCCAATATTTTTAATCTTTTTAATTATAACTTAACCCAAAATATTGGCTGTTAAAAAGAGAAAAATTTCCCATTATTATAATTAAAAATATTGGCTGTTAAAAAGAGTAAATTTTCCTATTAATATGAAGGTTGTATGTAGTTTTGGGTATGTTTTTGCTTTCAACTAAAATAAATAAAACAAACACAAATGTTAGTAACCATTAGGCTATTAACTGTTTGAAACATCAAATTCTTAGTGTTATGAGTCTAAGTTCAGTCTGAGTTATGTCTCTAACAGTCTAATACCAGTTAGGCTTGTCTTGAATTTCAAAGGTTTCAAAAGTTCGTAGCCAAGATCAAAACTCAGCAGTAACTGTGAGCTCAGGCTGGCGCTTTATAGCCAGCCTGCAACCTAAGTGTCAATCAATGTGTGATAAGCAACCAAGGGAGATGACAGACAGAGATAAGTATGTGTGGAAAGCATCTAAGCAGGGCAAGTGTCACAGCTGATTAACCTTGTAGAATGAATTTGTCAGAAGCCTTCTGAGGAGGGACCTGACATTAACATCAACTAACAAACATTATTTTCTGACTATTAATATTTTGGCTAGCTACACAATATTTTACACTGACATTAAAACGTCATAAATGTAATTATTTGGAAAGTCTATTAACTGACCTTAAAAAATAAAGTGCTCAGGGTATATCAAACAACTTTTAATTATTACTTTATTGGTACTGAAACTTCTTCTCATAATGGAGCAAAAAAAAACAAAAAATAAAACGAACAAAAACAACAGCAACAATGTTAGAATAAATGAAGTGAGAATTTTTTTTATAATGAACTTTTGGAGCTTGCAATACCTTGCTCCAAGCTAATGTAGAAAGCATTTTTTTCTCAGAAAAAAATGATATTGTTCACAGGTATTTAACAGTGACTTCTTTGTCTTGAAAAACAACTGTCTGATGAATTAGTTACTAAATGTTAAATAGCTGTATTTTTCACTTTAAAAATAATCATTACATAATGATATTAATGGTACATAGGTGTGATTTATTTTAAATAATAGGCATAGCATATATATAAACAAACAAATATCCTCATTATTGTCTCGCTTGCTTCAATCGCTCACCAATTACTATGTTCAGTAATTAATTCATTCTTGTTATACTTTGTATAAAAAAATGATACATGTTCTCAGCTTTTAAAAACGTACTCACACCATATCAATAGTCAATAGCCTGTCATTATGCATACAGTAGACATTATAGTATGGACTTCTTTTTCCTGTGTTGCTGGAAAAGACTATTGTTTAGTTGCTAAAAATTCTAAAAACTTGAAAAATTTTTGTCAACATTTAATCATTTTAATGGGTTTTGATTAGGTCTGTTGTTTCTTCACTAAATAGTTAGCTTTGGATGAAATGTAGGAACAAATCTTAGATTAGTCCGAGAATATTCCTTTATAAATGTAGTGCATTCCTGGACCAGGACAATACCAGATAAAATCTCAATTTCAATCCATAGAACATGATGAAGATAAAAATATGCCTTCTATTCCATTTGGATCATCAGTAGAGGTAATTATTTGCCGTTGTTGCTATTGCCATCATGATAATTACCAATATTGATTGTTTACTTAATTTTAGAGGTTTGGTACTAAGAGCACGACATCACCAGCATGCACTTTATACACAGATCCTCGGACAGCATTTGAAACCACTAACAGAGTGACTGGAATAAAGCACTCCCCATTTGGTCAGACATCTAAAAGGTTCAAAGTTGATAAAGAAGCTGCTCAAAAGCCAGGTATTATTCTGTGGTATACATAGGGTATATTGTGATAAGTGAGCAGTTAAGTACATGTATAATGTTGATACAGAGACCAATTTAAGTTACTTACCTACATTACTTCTTGTACTTATTTTATATTTTAATGTATTGTGATTTTTGATTATGAATAAACAGTAACATGGTACTAATCAATCACCCTATTGGAGAATTAGTACAAATAAAATTGCATAACATTTACATTTTCTCCCCAATGGCAGATCTATGGGGTTTTCTTCAGGTTTCTGATGAAACCCTTTGTTCAGCTCAAAACTTACCAGACAACTACCACCTTTATTCAATCCAACCTGGCACAACTCGCAGACAAACAACAAATTTAAAAAGTTGAACAGTGCTCAATTAATTCTAACAACAAGGTGCTAAATTAATCTGGATAAAAGTTAATTTTTGCTTTTACAAAGTCTGTAACAAACATTGCTACATTTATTTAGTTTGAATAAAGCTAATGATCTAGCTCACTCATCTAGTTTAGGAATGCATCATTCAGTCCATTTATTCCTAAAAACAGCTGAAAGTAGCTATGTAGCTGATCGACCATGTATTAGCTAACTAATACTGAATTACTTTCTTACCTCAATTTTCACAAGTAGTGGTAACTTCTGTAGTAAAAAAAGAAGCCATTTTGACTATCTAAATGACCAGTATTTCCTGACAAAAATAACTCACTCCAACTGTTTAACTTGAAGGGGAAAAAAGCATTTCTAAGGAATTACCACAGTTTTGAGCATTAGAATTGCTTAATGCAGCTATACACCACTGAACAATTAATTCTGTTCTTGTAGACTCTTTATACTTATTTTAAAGGGATGTAGAATAAATGGTACTTGACATGTTCACTTAAAAAATTTTCTTTTCACTTTGAAACTATGACCTACATAGCTACTTTTACTTTTAAACTATTTAATAATATGAACTCTTAAACTTTTATATTCTTTGTGACAAGTGGCAGTACAAAAAAAGTCTATGGAAACAAAACACACGTCCAAGTTTTAAAAAAAAGATGAATGGCACACAATAAAATAACACAGCAGTAGTTCTTACAACATATCTGCCAGGCAATATTATTTTTCTATGAAATTGTAAGAGAACTTATATAAGATTTGTCTTGTAACTACAAACTACACTATTTACACTATAGCCAGAATAATAATTATTGTGAGATCTCTTTAATCCTAAAAACACCTTTTGTTCTCCCCAAAGCCATATTTACTACAGAATATATATTATAATGATGTTGAAGTGTAAATAATTTTGATAGTTCTACTCACTTTTTATGTGGTATAAATTATGAATTTATAGAGCTAATCAGTAATACTAACATCTATAAGAAGAATAAGTAAGATAGCATTGTCTTCAATTTCTAGGTCCTGGAGCTTATGAAGATGATTATAGTTCAAGTATGGTGGTTGACATGATGAAAAAAATGTAGGTCTATACTAATTTTGATCATATTTAATGTGTGACATTACTTATTTCTAGGATGAATGTGCCTCCAAAAAAACCATTTGGAACTACAGAAGCCAGAACCGCACCATTAACAAAAAAAGATGACTATTTAATTCCAGGTCCTGGAGCATATGAAGAATCTGCTATTGCTTCTAAACCATCCTTTTCATTTCCAGTGGCATCCAAACGTTTTCCTCTTCTTTCTGAAGTTATCAAGGTAAAAGTATCTTTAACAATGAAGCTGCAAACACATTTATTGATGCCCAAGATAACAAAACAACCTAAAGCAAAAACATAATTTTAACTTTTTTTAAATTAAAATAAATATCTGTTGAATCCTTACGAAAATATGAACATACCTCTACTACACACAGCATCAGGCAGTAGCAAACATTCTCAGTTCTGACACAACCACCAGTTATTCTACTCAGATGTCTCAGCTTCAATCTAAGTCTGAAAATTATATATCAATAAACAAAACACCAACAATGAATTTCTCTAATTGTACAGTCAACATCACCATCCAATCAAAATAATCAAAATAAAACCTGGTGATTCAATATGTTAACATAAAGAACAGTTATTATGATGTAACTGTACTTAATTTCATTCATTTGGTATGTAATTCTATAATGTGTTGTTACTTTCTGCAAACCCACCTTAGGCTAAAAAATAATGCACTCTTGCCTTTAGGCTAAAAATTAATGCACACTTACTGATTTAATGCACATAGCAACAATATAGCAACGTGATCTACTTCTGATTCATTATGTTATTGAAAATACACTTATGATACTGGCCATTCATGAACACTATAAAAGTCTAGATTTATTAATCATAAAGTGTTCATTCATTGTAATGTTATTCGTTATGCCGTTCTAGCATAGTAAACAATACTTTTCACTTGTAACTTGTAGTAAGCTCTCTCATGTTACACTTTTATACATATGAATATACCCAAAAAGTATTATAGACAAAAGGCTGTTAAGTGTTTCTCCCAGTCCTTCCTGATTGCTACTGACTTCATTATATGATTACCTAGGTTACAATACAAAATTGCCTATTTCTAACTTAAAGTCTCATGAATTGTTAAATGTCTTATTTTGACTTTAAAAAAAGTACATTTATTTTTTATTGGCTATACAGAATAACCCATCACCTGCAACATATGAAGTTTCAAAATCTATTGACAATCACCAAGGTAAAACTTATTTTTTAATCTCTGAAACTAATCTTTCCTTGTTTGTTTCTTTTTAGGAAAATTTGTAAAAAATGGGCACAGTGGATTTTTGTCCCAACCGAATCGATTTGGTGGACCAGTCAAGTTTCTGGATGAATCCACACAAGAAAATCCTGGTACAATAATTTTTCCTGCAGTAAGCAAATAGTGCGACAGTTTATCTTAGCAAAACTTCATTTTCAAGTCTTGTAAGTATTCTCAGTCACATGTCTCAAGTTCTATTGCTCTACTGAACTTTCAACTGCACCATAAGCTAGAGCTAACATTCCATTTCCTTTAAATAAAATTGACCAGCACGGGTTTACTGGTGGTCTAAATATACATTTGCCACATTTAAGCAATTTTTCCAAGTTGTTAAAGTTAGGAAATTAAGCTATATACTGATTCCATTCTAACTTTAACAACTTGGAAAAATTGCTTAAATGTGGCAAATGTATATTTAGACCACCAGTAAACCCGTGCTGGTCAATTTTTATTTAAAGGAAATGGAATGTTAGCTCTAGCTTATGGTGCAGTTGAAAGTTCAGTAGAGCAATAGAACTTGAGACATGTGACTGAGAATACTTACAAGACTTGAAAATGAAGTTTTGCTAAGATAAACTGTCGCACTATTTGCTTACTGCAGGAAAAATTATTGTACTAACTAATTGCTTACTTGTTAAATGCTTATACTCATGTAACCATCATCATATAACTCAAGCATATCTCATCTAGAATTATAAATGAAGCTCAGTTAATTTCTCCCATTCAGCCAAAAGCCGGATTTGTTATAGTGTCACAGAGAAATGCGATAATTGTAATGAAATATAAGACACACACCCAGGCACTAGGAACTCCTTTATGTTGCAATCAACTATAATATATTGAAAAGAAAATAATTAATTGTTGTAGGGTGAAGACAGCTTGAATTGAACTCCAAAATTTAAAGACGCTATCCTGTAATCCCGTGCAACCTATTGATAGAAAAAATTAAGTGCTGCGTTTAGTTGGTTTTCCCAAAACTGGTCATATGTTATCCATATATAATATATATAATATATATAGCACATCTTTTACCACCATCAAACCCTAGCTCAAGCCAGTTAGCTTATGTGGTTAACTTAAATCTCATCATCATTATTTAAACCATTCCAAATCAAATACACCAAGAGATCATTTACGGCTGGAATAATCACCTAAATTTGAACTCACTTTAAACAGTAGTTTTTATATTATTTCATATTCACCAACACACAACAATTGTATTACCAGAATAGCTTCCATAACACGCATATATGACCAATGAATGTACACACACACACACACACACACACACACACACACAAATGCACCTCTTTTCAGATTCTAATAAAGAGTAGTTTCACTTGGCATCAACAATAATCCAGCCTATATTAATCTATATTAATTATGAGCCAAACTGCTGGATAGCTAGGCACCGCTAAAAACTCCCTATTTAGCTAAGCTTTAATCTACTTAAGGACATATATATATTAAATGGTATGTGCGTAAAGACATTTGTTTTACAATACTTTCAGCGTGCATGTGCAAGAAGGTTATAGTAGTCATCCTGTCTGTCTGTTTTATGTCTGTCACACTCTGATTTTGGACATTACTGACAAGTACACTGTTGATTTAGGTATGAACTTATACATAACGATGATTTAAGCCCTTTTATTGTGATACTTTTTCAAATTTTGGGCTGATTTTTGAGAAAACACGAAGCTTTCAGCTCCGCATAAGTACTAGCTTAAGTGGGTAATGCCCCTATTGTCACATAATCATGTGAGCAAACAATTTCTTGCTTTAGTTTTGCTTCATGCTTGTTGGAATTGAAATTAACTTAGTGCTAGAAGTGGACTTTCACATTGAAAGTATATACCGGTGAGTGTCTCTGGCCTATTTACCTTCTTTTCAATGGTTTACATGTACCATTTTAATTGCTCAAGCTGAACAGCCCATAATTATTTTTTTGGTCTGAGATGATTTTGTAATAGCTAGCTAGTGTATAAGGAGCTCACACCTTTGGTGTTTCATTTAATCTGTATTGGAGATTAAATTGATGGTTGTCAAAAGAATGTCATAACTCACTGACATAAACAATCAATTATATAAAGTTAACTTTTGTACGTTTATGGAATGTATCACACGATTATGAAAGAGTTTGACTAATATTTAGGCCCAGGTGAATACGATCACACTGCTAACAAAGGGATGCATTATAGTGGTTTGATCTGTGGCAAAGAGGAAAGATTTCAAAAGAAAAAAGAAACAATTCCTGGTCCAGCAACCTATTCAGTACGTGAAAATGATCATGTGTTGCTTCTTACTACATGTATACCCATTGTTTGTCACAGATGCCAGTACAACTTGCTGAAACTACACTCAAAGGAACATTTAATGTAACCTTAAATAATCCACTGAAGAAAACTACTAAACAAACACTTTAAATTGTACAATGAACAATAGAATATTTTTTAATTTTGTTTATATTTCATTGAAGACATAAAAAAATAAAAATAAAATTATTTATCAGTATCTTTATGTGTCAATCTTCCCCTCCCAAGTTTATATGCCCTAGCTATGGCTTTAGCTTCCAAATGTTTGTCACGTCGTGATTTCCATAATCTACGGTGTTTGGTATCACTCTTCTTAGTCAAGCAATCACAAAACTGTGTTATAATTTGCATTACATCCACATCTGAGACCTGTACAGCTAAATGAACCAACCAATATTATTATTTTGCATTAGCTTACATGAATGTTGCGAATTTGACTAGCGAGAATATAAACTTCTGTACAGCTTTGATTAAACGAATCCCCCTATATACAATAAAACTTGAGTTTCTAGTAATAATAACTTTACAGAGCTTACATCTAGATTAAAAATCACAGCTTTCGATACGGTTATGCTGAACATGTTCACACACACACACACACACATAATTATTATACTGGAGGCGGTACGATCTATTGCATAGCTCCGTTTCACTCACTTCGTTTTCAAATCAACACGAGTGATGTAACCAATAATGGTTAACTCGTTTTTCAATTGTACAGTAATTAAAGTATTTTGTAGACACTGAATTAGACAAGAAAGTGATCGGCTAGCAACAATTCTATCTTTAGGCGTCATTTCTGTCCTTCTTTGCCGTAAAAGAGAAGTTGCCGCGATTGCAGACTCTTTACCTTTTTTGTGGTCCCCTGCCGAAACGGTAGGTAAAGGGTTTAGCCACCGCCAGACTCTGGCTCTGACGCTTCCAGCGTCGCCGACCCTTACCTTCCCTGGTATTTGTGGACTAATACAGGGACGGTAAGAATCGGGCCTGACCAATACAAATACATAGAGTAGCATGCATACCCGTAGCCAGGGGGGGTTCGGTTGAGTGACCGGAAGTAAACTAGTGGTGCGCTCGAATAGCGCAAACGCATGGCGGAGAGCAGACTCTTTTTACAGAAAAATAGGACAGAAGAAATGACATCTAACTGATTAGGCATGAAGAGTTAACAATAACAGAATTACCTGAATAAACTTAGAAAGCAGTGGCAAAGAAGCGCAGCTTGACAAAAACTTCACAATTGTTTCAAGAAGAGAGTAGTTATAAACGTTTTGGTTGAAACAGGCAGTGCAGCAGGATTCTCCGCGCTCGTTAATTGAAAAATACTGGAACTGCAACGCTTTACCTAACTTACGTAATTAGAAGCGCGGGCGAATTAATTGAAAATACTGGAACTGCAACGCTTTACCTAACTTACGTAATTAGAAGCGCGGGCGAAATATTTTGATGTACGTACATACATATACAGTACTAGTGATGTAGTCTCGCAAGCCAGACCCTTTACCAGACGCTACGCTGGGGAAGGGTCTGGTACATTGCGCATACCTATCTCGTATT
>WLWI01005321.1_pt1 | contig 10759 bp, 12 predicted proteins | sample 6701501 | NCBI WGS metagenome assembly WLWI01 (sample SAMN12718690, study PRJNA515312) | sponge metagenome | isolation source: marine sponge | host: Mycale hentscheli | place: New Zealand: South Island, Marlborough, Capsize Point | collected 2014-11-01
TAAAGGGTGAACAAATGGTTAACTCATTATGGAGATACCGTCCCTACCCACTTACATAGATGCCACACCCCTGAACTCAAATGTGACTCACTTGGTCATCCTGCACCAGTGGGGGTCTGGGCTGGCGTCACAGCTCGGGCAGACGCATTGACGGTCCTTTACCACACACTTGTATATGGGGCTGTCCTTGCAGTTGATGTTGGGGCAAAGGCCAAGAGGGAGTCGGCTACAGCTGTGAGCACAAATGAAGACATTTTGAGATCACGTACAAGATGAAAAGAATAAGATAACAGCCAAATATAATGACTTGTATTTAGTTAGTGTTTGGATTTTACAATCTTCTCAGCAACACAACCTTCACTAACATTAACTTGGTAGTTAATGTTTATTAGCTAGTAGTAGCATTAAAAAACAACTAATTTAATGCTAAATAATTATCAGGGTTTCATACAGAAGTATGAATTATGAATATGGGATTCCTCTCCCCCCCCAGAATTTCATGAAATAAATTAATAATATTTACTACTTAATGGTATTCTGTGGTTATGATTTGGTATTCTGTGATTTTGTTGTTTGTATATCTAATATTTGGTGAAAGTTCACTTCAGTTAATTGAGGTCCTTCAATTGTAATACGCATTAGTCTTCCAAGATTGACGTCACTAATTCTAGACCTGAGACTGTTTTAATCAAATGGGTGTGGTTTCAGCAACAGTGGGTGTGGTCAAGCAAACGTGTGTCCCCTCCTTCCTAAACTCTTTCCCCCCTCCTCCCCCCTCCTCCCCCCTCCCAGAAAAAAAATCCTGTATGAAACCCTGATTATTAATTACCAGGAAGTTATTAAAAGTAGCAATGAAAATCTACGACATTATAACCATCATTGAAGGAACTACAATCTTCATTGATCATCTTCTTTCTATTTATATATATATACTTTTATCAGATCAAACCAATTCATTCCCTTTTTCCTGCAAATGATATTTGTAAATTGTAACACATTCACCACTCCACATTATCAAGCCAGAGTAATTCTTAATGTAACACTTAATGAATGTATGTGCGAGTTTGCAGGACTTACTCTGCAACACATTTCCCGTTGACTTCAGTCGTTCCTTTGGGACAGTCACATCTGCAGGTTACTGGGTTGAAGACACGCCCAGGCGGGCACTTCACCACTGGACACACACACGAGCATGTGCTGTTGTCAAACACCTTCGGCCTTGGGCAAGGATAGGGCGTGCAACAGGAACACTCCCCTCCAGGGGTGGAGCTATCTGTGAGGGTGGGCTTCCAGATGCAGAAGGACTTTGTGTTGTTGCTCTCCGGGCACGGTCTGGTGTCCACACATTTGTCTCTGCTAGTGAAGTCGGAACAGATGGGGCAGCGGCACTTGTGGTTGTCAAACACACACCCTGGCTTGCCTGGCAACTCCAGACATCTGGAAAGATGATAAGAAGCATAAAATATTGAAGTGGCTAAGAGTGTGTCTCAGAAGCTAAACTGACAGGATAGTGAAACAAGAGATTCATGGGACGAAATCAAAATTAATATTCACATGTAGAAACAGTTTCACTTACTTGGCCTTCATGCACCAGAGGGCGTCTCTGTTGGCGTCACAGCTGGGGCACACGCACTTGTGATCCTTTACCCGACATCTCTGGTGAGGGTTGTCTGCACAGAAGATGTGAGGGCACACCCCCAGCTTTAGATCATCACAGCTACAAAAAAAACCCCAAAGAACTCACTATAATGCAATGTCTTTTTTGTTTTGTTTTGTTTTGTTTTGTTTTTTGTTTATTTTTTATTTTTTTGTTGTTGTTGTTTTTTTGTTTGTTTTTTTTTTTGTTTTTTTTCCTCTTTTTTTTTTTTAGTTTGTCATTTCTATGGACTTACTCTCCGATACATTTCCCATTGACCTTCTTTGTCCCCTCAGGACAATCACATTGACACGTCTTGGGGTTGAAGATTTGTCCTGGAGGACACTTGATGGATGGGCACACACAGGAGCACGTGCTATTATCAAACACCTTGGGCCTTGGGCAAGGAGTGGGCGTGCAGCAGGAGCACTCTCCGTCACCGGTGAGGGTGGGCTTCCAGATGCAGAAGGACTTTGTGTTGTTGCTCTCCGGGCACGGTCTGGTGTCCACACATTTGTCTCTGCTAGTGAAGTCGGAACAGATGGGGCAGCGGCACTTGTGGTTGTCAAACACACACCCTGGCTTGCCTGGCAACTCTAGGCATCTGAGAGGACAGAAATGTATGATAGCAACAAGTCCTTTGGGAGTATAACATATAGAAATAAGATTATTTTTTTAGATTTCCTCATAAATATAAAACAAATACAAAGCAACTAGTGATGTGCTACAGCACACATGGCTAGCAAGCTGGTCTGACTGAAAATTTCAAATTTGAATGCTTGGATTATAATATTTCTATTAGTTGAATGTTTTTGTTTCATTCATTGTGCTATTCTTTAGCAACACACAACACGTGTACACACCTATATACACTTGATCACTGGATATACCATTTGTTTCAGAGTGAAAATACAGAGAGTGAAATATCTAGCCATATCACTCTGACTGTTTGAGTAGGCTACACCAAGGAAAGTAGTTGTAAAATGTTGGACAACTACAAGGGTAATGAGCTTGCTCAGTACAGCATGAAATAACAGCATGTCATGTACCTGAAGATATCATTGTGAAGATATCTAGGGTGGAATAAATATATATTTATTTATATGCCAAAGTCTCAATTGAGACTCATTAGTAGAAGTCTTCTCTCACCCAATCATTTTGCTTGCACACATTGGTATAAATTTACTGTCAGAATAAATATAGGATTCTTCAACCATCCTCTCTTTCTCACCTCTCTTTCTCACCTCTCCTTCTCACACACATACACACACCAGTACCTGATTGTACAATGATTTGCTGCAAGTCGTGCAAAGAGAGAGACGAGTACCCACCAGTAGCTTGTGTGTCACTTACTTGGCCTTCATGCACCAGAGGGCGTCTTTGTTGGCGTCACAGCTGGGGCACACGCACTTGTGATCCTTTACCCGACATCTCTGGTGAGGGTTGTCTGCACAGAAGATGTGAGGACACACCCCCGGCTTTAGATCATCACAGCTACGAGGGAATATGATAAACTCGATAATAACTAATTTGTAGAATATAATATTTGAGCACTTACTCTCCAATGCACTTGCCGTGGACGTCCTTTGTCCCCTCAGGGCAATCACATTTGCATGTGTTAGGATTAAACACGCGGCCTGGGGGGCACTTGATGGATGGGCACACACAGGAGCACGTGCTATTATCAAACACCTTCGGCCATGGGCAAAGAGTGGGCGTGCAGCAGGAGCACTCTCCGTCACCGGTGAGGGTGGGCTTCCAGATGCAGAAGGACTTTTTGTTGTTGCTCTCCGGGCACGGTCTGGTGTCCACACATTTGTCTCTGCTAGTGAAGTCGGAACAGATGGGGCAGCGGCACTTGTGGTTGTCAAACACACACCCTGGCTTGCCGGGCAACTCTAGGCATCTGGAAATATGAAGTAACAGGATAGTGATATTGTGTGTATTCAATATTAAACTTTCCTACCTTGCCTTCATGCACCAAAGGGCATCTCTGTTGGCATCACAACTGGGACATGTACATTTGCGACCCTTTACCACACAGCGCTGGTGAGGGTTGTCGATACAGTGGATGTGTGGACACACCCCCACGTTGAAGTCGTCACAACTACAAGGGAAAGATAATTCATTCATAAGTGTCACATCAAGAGTATCTTAGAGACCGCTTACTCTCCGATACATTTCCCATGGACGTCTTTTGTTCCTCTGGGGCAGTCACACCCGCAAGTGATGGGGTTGAAGATTCTTCCTGGGGGGCACTTCACAGGTGGGCAGACGCAAGAGCAGGTGCTGTTTTGGAATATCTTGGGCGGGCGGCAGGCGAAAGGCTCACAACACGCACATTTTCCGAAGGGCACAGGAACGAGAGTGTCTATGGACGCCTGGCGCTTGCCAATGGGGAGGATGTTGAACTTCCAGAAGCAGAAAGACTTGGGGTCTTTACTGTTCGGGCATGGTTGGGTTTTTATGCAGTCGGGTCTGTTCCGTATGTCTCCGCAGTTTTTACAGCTGCATTCCAGGTGGTCAAGGTAACGCCGGGTGCGGAACCCAATCCTCCGCCAGCATCCGTTGATAAATCTGTAGACGAGGACACAGCGAGTCCGCCAGATGCTCTTACGTGCAATACAGGGCGGAGTCTCACACTTGAGATCATCACATGACCCTTGATATACAGGAGGCCAGTAGAACTCCCCGGGAAGGGAAAAGATTTTCTAAAATTATTGTAGAATAAAAGTAAGTTAAGTCAAGGCTCTGTTGTTGAGAGCAAGGGTTTGTCTATTATCCAACGGGCATCTATAACTTTTCCTTTCTTGTACCTAGTTTGCTAGCTATAATAGTGAAAGTACTTCAATTAATATCTATTATTGTAACAGCGAAATAAACCTATTATTTATAACTACAAAAAAATGTCTATTAAGTTTTCAATTGAGCTCCACATTAACTCACTCTGACGGGTCCGTCTTCACATCGCACTGGGCGTGGCGCTATGGTGAGGGAATCTAGATGTTTGCTGCTCGATGATTCGCTAGTCTCTGAATCACTCGTATCGTCATCGTTGCTGTTATCACTCGCATCGGCATCTGCGGCAGACAAGAGGGCGGAGTCCGGGTAGCACACGTCACTGGGTGGAGGTGGGAGTGTTATCGGACGGGCAGTGACAGGGGGGCGTGTTAATGGTGGCAAAGTGGCGGGTGGAAGCTTGATGGCCACATCATCGACTTCTTGTGAGAATGCCTATGAGGAAGACGGTATGCATACAGCAATTTAAACCTAATCCTGGAAGATTACGACTTTTGTAGACTTACCACACTAGCAGCAGCTACAACCACGAAGATGCCAGTTAGAAACCTCATCTTCTTGGCTGAAATCTACTATTGCCACAATGGACGTTTCGTTGCGACTTTTATAGTGTGTCGTGCCAGAACAGTGTTGTGTGTATATATGTGTGTTTGTGTGTGCTCGATTATTAGTTCTGGGACCCAACATTGTCCTTGGAGTGGAGACACGTGCTACTAATTGTCCTTTAGCGTAGTTTTGTGGGCATGTATGTATATTCTGTTGAGACTCCCGGACACTTACGGCACGCGCTCTTGGAATTATGGATTGGAATTTGTTTATATTTTTTCAACCAGGAAAAACAAATGAACTACATATAGTTTGAATCAGGTAAGGAGGATGAAGCGTGACGCTGGAATTGATGGTGGGCACGAAAACACAACAGCTTGTACTGCATGGTCAATTAGACTGAGAATATGCACTAATTAGGCAATGGTGTCGTCTAGCGCTGGATAGCCTGGTAGTACCTGCTTTACAAAGTCCTATTGTTCCGTAAGATAATGGTAAGACAGTTACACAGAGCTGCCTTGTGGCGTGCTGACTTTAGTGTGGAGGGTTGTCAAGGCAATGACGTTGTCACGCCGATGAGGGGGGGCGGATGAAGGAAGTGTAATTTTTTAATGACTTCAAGAATGTTTGAGAGGCGTGCTTCCATGTGGCTATCTTGCCTCGAGCAAAGTGAGTCGTAGACCTAACTACAGTGTGTGTTATCTGAGGTTAGAGTGTTATCTTCAGGAGAAGTCCCCTTGCGTTGCTGGTGGCTCAATTTCACCTTCATTACACTTTTACTGACATGTACGTTGATTTGGTACGTATGTTGAATAAACGACCACCGTTGCTACTCATTGCTGACTGTGTGTCAGAGAGCTTATAGTAGATGTCTGTTGATGAGTATTTCCTGCTGGATCTTACCCACTTCCTTGTTGTTCGTATTTTGAATTCAATAGTACTGCTGTACATTTGATTATTACTTGGTAATACATAAAACGTGGTGATATTCATGGCAATGCATTACGTAACCCTCGCTAGCCCCTTCTTGATGTACAACAATGGACAGTGAGAACCATTGAGCATGCCCAAGCTAACCATATTATTATTTATTTATCTGGTAAATTTTTTTTTTCTTGAAGCAGTCGATGCTAGTGGGAGAGAAATGTATGGTATTTAATTTCTCAGCATGTAACATACACCAGGGACTCAAAACTATATTTTGATTTATTTTCTTCAACAAAGAATAAAAAGAAATTAAAGAAGAAAGCATATCCATACTCTCCTGTGGTTCGTTGCCTCTATACTAGTATGTAGAGAGAGAGAGAGAGAGAAACGAGTAACAAGAAATTCAGTCACCTTGTCAAATCTATTTTAAGCACAATGATAGACGTTACTAAATATAGTTGTAATATATTATTCATATGCATGTAGCAGCATTTACATTTCACTTTTCCACTCTAGATCATCAAGATGCTCGGAGACGGTGGATTTCTGGGCCCCACGAGGGATCCCAAGTACGGGGGTCTGGGGCTGGACTTCACTTACTCCATGGCTATCGCTGAGGAACTGGGCCACATTCTGTGTGCGGGCGTGCCCATGGCCATTGGCGTTCATACAGGTGGGTGTGGCACAGGTGTACTGTCACAAGTGGGTGTGGTTGCATGGGTGGGTATACAGTAGACCCTCAATTATCCGAACACTCAGGACCGAGGGTTGTTCGGATATTTGAAATGTTCGGATATTCGAAATAAGTCATTTTGGATGGGGTCTTAATCTCTTATCTATTTAATGCACAGCAAAATTCCAATGAATATTATTATAATGGTGTTCAGATTAGCGAGAGTTTGGTTCGGATAACTGAGGGTCTACTGTAACACTATTAGTGAATGTGCCACTATAGATGGGTGTGGTCTCTTAGATGAGTAAGATATAACTTACATTACTTGATTAATAATGGGTGGAGGGGCGGGGTGGAAGGGGTGGGGTCAAGGTTGTGATCTAATGCATATCTGCCTTTCATACTTTCTGTTGCCATGGCTTTTACAGATCTATCATATTTAATTTTCAAAGGAATGAAAATTTTTTTAGTGTATGTCTACTGAACCAACCTTGAGGCCTTAGGCACGTTGTGTGAGTTTATTTAGTTACAACCAGAATGTGGGCTTGCTCAGAAGAGTTGTCACTCTGCTTGGCTGCTCGCACCTGATGACAGCCAAATAGTTGCTGCCACCAGAATCAAGATCCTCTCTAGCTACCCACGGCGAACCGCTGACCAATCCTCAGGCTAGGTCTTAAGGTAGATTAAAATTACTTTAATTGAGAAAAATGCACACACAACGAATTGAGTGACATGAACCAAGACTGGTATGACAAGTGGAGCCAGGGGCTTTATAGAACTCCAAACTTCACCCACGAAAAGATGCAAAGTTCCTGCTCTGCTACAGACATGCACACATACACACAACACTCCTACATCTATTAACACAACTGACACAAACAAATCATGACCACATATGGCTACACAATCAACTGCTGTTCCCATGCAACAGCATAAACAATTAATGTTCACACACACACACACACACACGCCACACACACACGCCACACACACACAAACATATGTTCCTTCTTCTTATTTCTTCATGTGGGTGTGCCCACACAGAGGACATCTTGTTTCTTGTTTCCCTGCACAGATATGGCAACTCCAGCTCTCTCCAGGTTTGGTTCGCACGAACTGAAGGAGGAATTTCTCACCCCCTCAGTTGCAGGAGACATAGTAGCTTGTTTGGGTGTCAGTGAAGCCGGGAGTGGGTCTGACGTGGCGAGCATCAAAACTACTGCAGTGCCCAAGAAAGGTGAGCTACTGGAATGGCTTGTGGGGTTAGTTGCCATGGTATCTTGCAAGTGGTGTACGTATTGACTGTTTTCACGTAAACTACTGCCACTACAATCTCAAACACAGAGCAGTATTTCTTAGTAAAACAAGATGACTCCCGCAAAACATCATTCTGTTATCAAAATCGCACGCTAGAATGCTATCTGCCTTAGACTTTTTTAATTAAATAATTGATAGATTGATTGATTGATTGATTGATTATTGAGTAGTTGATTGATTGAATAGTTGATGGATTAATTGATTGAATAGTGGATTCATTGAGTAATTAATTGAATAGTTGATTAATTGATTGAATAGTTGATTAATTGATTGAATAGTTGATTAATTGATTGAATAGTTAATTGATTGAATAATTGATTAATTGGTTAATTAATTGAATAGTTGATTGATTGATTGATTGAATAGTTAATTGGTTGAATAGTTGATTGATTGATTAATTAATTGAATAGTTGATTAATTGATTGAATAGTTGATTGATTGATTGATTAATTGATTGAATAGTTAATTGATTGAATAATTAATTAATTGGTTAATTAATTGAATAGTTGACTGATTGATTGATTGAATAGTTGATTACTTGATTGTTTGTTTGATTGTTTCTTTGATTGTTTGTTTGTTTGATTGATTGTTTGTTTGTTTGATTGGCTGTTTGTTTGTTTGATTGGCTGTTTGTTTGTTTGTTTGATTGGCTGATTGATTTGTAGGTTCTGATGACCTGGTCATCAATGGCAGCAAGATGTGGATTACCACTGGCCTCCAGGCGGACTGGATGTGTCTCCTTGCCAACACCAGAGAAGGCCCCGCCCACCAGAACAAGTCCCTCATCTGCCTGCCCATGAAGACTCCCGGAGTCTCCACTAAGATGACCAATAAGATAGGCAACCATTCGTCAGACACTGCCATGGTGTTCTTCGAGGATGTGGTGGTGCCTCGCAAGAACATCATCGGAGAAGAAGGGAAAGGTTTCACGTACCAGATGCTGCAGTTCCAGGAGGAGAGAATGTGGGGGACTGTCTCAGGTAAAACTTACTATTTGAGTCATGTGAAATTGCGAATAATTTTTAAAGGTGTAGTAACTACTTTGTATATAAAAATAACTCATTTTAAAGTTGTGTGTTTGTTTGTTTGTTTTTTGTTGTTGTTCTGTTTGTTTGTTTGTTTTTTGTTTGTTTTTTGCTGTTGTTGTTGTTTGTTTGTTTGTTTTTTCTTCATTGTCCATAAAGTCCAGACTGAAAAATTTCCGAATCCCCTTATATTAAATGGAGTTTAATGTTACTCATTAAACAGAGTTAATGGAGGGAGGAAGCCCGCGGCAGGTAAGGGTCATACTGGGTAGGGACCACGCGCATGGATATTCAATCACCGAACACGCGGCACCCTCCACGCAGTACAGGCGCGAGGAGTAGCCAGTTAGCAGCTAATAAACAGATTACCCACCCACCCAACCACTAAAAGCACTCCAAGAAGACTCTACAAACAGGAGGCGGGGGGCATAAGAATAAGAATAATAAAAGTTTAAAATGATAACTATAGTAGCTAGTAGTAATAGCTCGGTTACAGCAATATCTATGGTGGCGGGGCAATAATGTCAGTATGATAGCAATAACACGGGTGGCAGGAAAAAGGATAATTCACAGCCATACTTACAATCACATTCTCTGCCCAGTCTAAACGGGCATGACAGGTTTGGACCCAGTAAAAAAAAAAAATTAAAAAAATTAAAATTAAAAAAAGGGACAGTCAGGAGGTGAAGACACCACCTTCAACCCCCAAAAGCTGGAGTCAGCAAGCACCTTGCTCCAAACAGATAAGTATAGTGGGTGGTTATCATATACAAATCATTAGCGCATCATGAATTGAGTGTGAATTGTTGGCAGTAATTAGATCCAATTCGCACTACGGTCCCTACCTTCCTCCAAACACGTTAGACGACGGACATTAAACAGCTTATACATAATGTTAATAGATTGGAGATATGATAGCATGGGGGAAGTTTGGTCGGTCACAAGTGGTGCAAGAAGACTTTTATAAGGCAAAAACAAAGTAAAATATTTTTGCCGCGTGGGTGCAATTAATCCGTAATCTGTGCCTAAATTTTCCATGCTATTATATGTTAATCTATTGCAAAAACTGTTGTCAAGAAATCATTATCTTGTGTATCATTTGCAAAATCACCCCACTCTATTGACATTTTTATTTTCGTTGTTGACATATCTTTGCCCAGATTCATGGATAGATCGTCGTGACCAATCCAATCATTATTTCAGTTTTCCACTGCTGTGTGGTTTCACAACAATAAGACACTTTTAGTATTAAGAATGACTCAGTTGCGGTGTTTTAAGTTGAAGACTATGGCTTGACTTAACATGGAGAATGCTACGAATAGGATGGAATTGACTAACGAAATCTTGAGTTTGAAAATGGAGAGTATTGCAATGTTATGTGTTGCAGACGAGTCTGAACTCAAGCATGTGATTGGAGGGATAATTAAATTCCTTTTCCATTAATGGTGTTGTGTGTTTTCACACATGTGTTGTCAAGTGGGTGTTGCTATTGATGTGTGCTTTTACACATTTGTGTTGTCAAGTGGGTGTTGCTATTGATGTGTGTCTCACACGCCTGTGTTGTCAAGTGGGTGTTGCTATTGACGTGTGTTTAGTGCTAGGACCTTTGAAGAGATGTCTACAAGAGACCATCGACTACACCAGAGACAGGAAGGCCTTCGGGCGTAGTGTCTTGAACAACCAGGTGGTGCACTACAGACTGGCAGAGTTGGAGACAGAACTGGAAGCTCTCAGAGCTATGATCTACAAGACCATCAGTGAGGAATGAGGGTGGGCGGAGGAATGATAGTGGGAGGAGGAATGATAGTGGGAGGAGGAATGATAGTGGGAGGAGGA
>WLWI01005322.1_pt1 | contig 10757 bp, 9 predicted proteins | sample 6701501 | NCBI WGS metagenome assembly WLWI01 (sample SAMN12718690, study PRJNA515312) | sponge metagenome | isolation source: marine sponge | host: Mycale hentscheli | place: New Zealand: South Island, Marlborough, Capsize Point | collected 2014-11-01
GCCAATGCTTCATGTCAGACTGCACTACTTTGTCATCGTATCGTCTCCCGATGAGTCGTTTGGCGTCAAAGACGCTTCCCTCAGGATTTCTTGAAACCTGCTGCTTGGCTGCATCACCAATCAGCCTATCAGTATACGAGAAAGCCACATGGCTGGGTGTGGTACGATTCCCCTGGTCGTTGGCAATGATTTCTACTCTCCCGTGCTGGAAGACTCCCACACAGGAGTATGTGGTGCCAAGATCTATTCCAATAGCTGGAGACTTCTTGCTGCTCATGTTGATTCTATGATGGATGTAAACTAAGATTCTTCAGTCTTTTAAAGATTCCTTTTGTTTTGTTTTTTTCTTTGAAGTACTTGGAAGTCGAATTCCTTGCTCGTTTAAGCTCCAGTTCTTTGCAGCCATTATATACTGTTAGTTCAGAAATCTCTAGCTAGTTCGAGAATAAAGAATATTCGAGAATATTCACCATTTCTCATGAATACTGTACACCAATTCATTCGACATCACCGCATTACGTAATATTCTAGAATCTTCCAGAACGCGTACCTACTATTTTTACCCTTTACATATTTAGAGTCGCGAAATCGCAAACATTTTGATGGCGCTTCGTATCGCAATTTAAATCATGTCAACTCATACATCAATTGTACAAGAAGCTCTTAATAAAATTTAATGATGAGGTCAATGAAACAACACAAAGAATGAGGAGGTGAGGAGGTGCACATTGAGTTAAAAACATGAACAAAACTGAGTGGCCAGGCTCCTAAGCTTTGTTTCCTGGCTGGTCAGAGCTATAAGTTGTAGCCTCAGTAACAATAGCCGTGTGCTTGTTGTGGTGGACAATATCCCACCTGTTCATCCAGGGTCCAGACAATGTGGTATCAAACTCATCAACTGGTTGAATGGCCGAGTCTGCAGCATGTTGTGCCTCTACCATGTTCCTGTCAATGGCGGCAAATTCTGGGAAATATTGCACACATGTCAGGATCATACATTTAATAGTTTTCTCAGAAAAATCAATTTGTAAAAAAATAAAAAATAAAAAATAAAAATAAATTGAACTGCGATTCTACGCAATGTTTAAAAATATTTCCAAACTCTAGTTGCAATTGTAGCAAAGACAAAATTAATAACATTTACCTTCCCAATTAATAACGTAGTTAGGGTCGTCCCCTTTCCTCATCACCACACATTTCTTCAGGTCATAGAATCCGGTGGGCTTGGAGGGATCCTGCCATCGTAGGTCCAGACTCCACCTGACCTTGTCTGAGCGGTTCTCCAGACTCCGATGCGGGATGGAGTTGTTGAGAAGCAGCATGCCTCCAAAGGGCACCTCACACGTCACCACGTCTCTCTCCATATCGGTCCCTAAACTCTTCTCCATTTCTTCCTCTGTAACCTCCACATACCAGGTACCTCCGGCACAGCACTGGTGAGTGGCAGTGAAGCCAGGCTTGTGACCTTCTGAAACCATCTGGGGGAAAGAGTAAAGAGCAGTGATAGATATGTAATATGAATTTACTAATACATGTATTGTCATTAAACAACAACAACAACAAATATATTAAAGTGCGTAAATATAGGGCAACAACAACAAACTTTGGCATCCTACAATATTTTGGTGTAAAGCAGGCAAAAAACAAACAAACAAATAAAAACAACAAACAAACAAAACAAAACAACAACCACCACATAAAAAACCTCAGCACAATGGTTTCAACTAATTGAACAGAATATAATTTTAGAATTTGCCAATGGACCCTGAGTATTGCATCACATGTAGCAAAGTTCAGAGTTCACCTGCATACACCCGTTGGTCATGTTGGCGTCAATGAGCGGTATCCAGGCAGTGGGCATGAGAGTGTACAGAGACGATGGATCCATGTAGGCGTTGTCCTGGTGCCATGGCACTGTTGTCTGCTCATTGTAGGGTGTTTTGGTTCTCAGATTCCACACTGGATGACCTGACAACAACAATAACAACAACAAAAAATAAGAAGTACATTATTAGGATCATTAAGTCAATTATAGTAGCCATCATTAAGTCAATTAGTAGCCATAATTAGGGAGCAGTGTCAAAAATGAATGAGTGAATATATTAAATGAATCAATCAATAACTGCAATACAAATTAATCTAACTAGCAAGTACCCTCCATTACATGGTTGGTTCATGAATTATTCATTAGTGCACACGCTGTTGTCGTCGGTCATCGTCGTCGCTACTGACACACAAGCGTATTATTATATATTTAGAGAAACACCAAAATGCAAGTATGAAATGATGCAATGTGGATATATTGCTTGAAATGAGGGAGTGCTTGAATAGAAGCCAACATTATGTATGTGTATGCATGTCAAAGAATCATGACAAGACAATGAAAAAAGTACAGGTAGTCTTGGAAGTATCCATCCTAGTCCTCCAGTATGCATTGGCTTCACATGATAATTTGCTAATATAACTGGGGGTTATCTGAGGTCTCAGTAGTTTTGGCTTAAACACACACACACACACACACACACACACACACAAGTATACATGCACACATATACTATTATTTAATATGCTAGTAGTAGTAGTAGCCTATATATATGAATAAAGTGCATTTGCTATGTTCTGCATGGTGTTGTTGTTTTTTGTAAGTTAATTTGACAATATTTTATCAATGTTTATAGTGGCACCTACCTTTACACCCATCAATTCAATTCTTGATGATTCCTACTTTAAATTTATTTGTTTATTAATTAATTAATTTATTTCTTCATTCATTTATAATCACTGCCCATTTATAGTTACTTATTGTATTTTCCCAACAACTCATAGCCATCTTACTCACAGTTTCCCTGTCTATTTGTTATCCAATTAGCACTTAAATTATACGGACAAGTAAAATAAACATGATCACTTCACCTTTCACATCTAACTAACCAGCAATATTAGGTCCAATGAGTTGCTCGACAACATTGAGGAGTCTGTTGTTGGCCCACAGCTGTCTGAATCCTGCTGGAAGATATCCCATCTTGTGGAGAAGAACTGCCGCTCCCTTAAACTGCTGCTCAATGAGAGTGAGGCGCTCGTAAAACCCCGCCTTCTCACACTTGTCCTTGATCTTTCCTCCACTGTACAGTTTCTCTGCCAAGATGTCCACGCACTCATTTACAGCCTACACCAAGAGAAAAGATTAGGGACCACCACGTCAATGGGAATTCAGCATGTGTGGATGCCTATTACCACAGACAATTGCAGCCAGTACTTGGATCATTACCTGATAATGTAATATGCTTGTCTGTCAGTAACAAAGATAACGAGGGTGTGTGTATCATGAATAATTTAGCATTGTCAGAATGGGCCGGTAAAGCGTCGCAATACCGCCAACGGTTGTGTGAGTGCCGGTTTGCTGAACACAACAGTGGGTATATAGGTGGGTTGGTAAAGCATTGCCAGTAAACAACGACGACTACAGTGATGGGAAAAATAAGTGAGAAAAAGAGTGGATTGATAAATAAACCATGTGGTTGAGGACGATAAAAATACTATAATTGCAAAAGTTAGTACATCAAGCGCCATTGTGTGGCGGGGTACCGCTAGTCAGAATTATTTTTTTTAATAGTTGCTCTTGAATTAAGCCTCCTCCAACACAAAAAAAATGTCTCGCGGCACAAACATGGCATACCAGCATTGTGTGTGTGTGTGTGTGTGTGTGTGTGTGTGTGTGTGTGTGTGTGCTATGTGTATGTATATAGACTCACTTCAATGACTGGATCCATTTCCTCTTGAGTGAAGAATTTGGGAATAACAATAAATCCCTTGTCAAAGTACTGCTCCAATTGCCATTTCTCTAGCTGTCCAGGTTTCCTGTGTGCCAGCTGTGTAGGAGGTGTGGTGTACACTTCTGGAGCTGGCCTCTGGACACCTGCAATAAAGTAGGTGACTTATTTCTAAGCAGGCGATGTATTTCTATACTTATCACTAAGGGAACAGAGCAAACTAGCCAAGTTAGTCTGGCCACTATATCTCAAGTTTGCCCCCTGTATCTCCCTTACTCTGCCCCATGGCCATGCTCTATAGTCTCCGGTAGTCACCCCCTATACCAATCGCTACTTGGGGAAAGGGTGTGTGGTCAACTGACATAAGGCAAGTTGAGGTTGCACATGGGGGACTGTGGTAAGGTCTAGCTAAGCTAGTGATTGGTAAAGGGTCTGACTAAGCATGACTAGTCTCTTTATAGTCTGCCCTTGTTATCTCCTTGTATTTCTAGCTAGTCTGCCCCCTTTGTCTTGTATCTCTCTAGTCTGCCCCCTTTATCCCCCTATATCTCTCTAGTCTGCCCCCTTTATCTCCCTGTATCTTCAGTCCATGAATGGTATCAGTAGCTATTTTTTGCAAGCTGTAGCTAGCTATGAAATAATTAAATGCAAACAGCAACAATAACTTTGAATCTGCTGCTGCTGATGAATGCATCTCAGATCAAACCATTTATTTAGTTGAGGACACTAGCTAATAGCTATTCTCATAACGGACTCACTATAACTACAAAACAATCAGACAACTTGACAATAACCGTTAAAGTATTCATTCTCACTGATAGCCGTGTGCTGGGCCCGAATGGATACTCTGCAGACAGCACCTACACGAGAACCAGACCTGAAAATGCTTCCCACGGCCGACAGAGACATTTCAAAGATGGTTCGCGGAGTCGAGCTCCCTCAGGCTATGTGGGCGGGGCAGATAAACTGCAAGTAATCATCCTGTCAATATAAAAAAAAACAACCCCAAGACTTATCACGGGTAAGAAAAATGGACTGGAAAGGGAAGCGCCCTGCAATGTAATACAATAATAACAACAACTGGAGTGACAATAACAATAATAATAATAAATAATAATAATAAAATAATAATAACAACAATAATAGCCCCATGCTGCAGCTTGTCTTTTTTTATTTATTTATTTTTTTTATATACTTCAAAATGTATAAAAGACAATATTGACTGCACAGTTGAAATTAATGGGGGTGAAAAAGAAAACTTTAACATATAACTATATTATAGAAGGTATTGTCTATAAATAAATTCAGGCTTTCTGTCCAGGCTTGTGAGAATGCCAGGAGCTGCCCTCAGTCTTCATGGACTCTGTGTGCCTGTTGTGATGCACAATGTCCCACCTCTTCATCCAAGGGCCATGTATGTTGATATCAAAGTCATCTGGAGGTTGAAGCTCATCTGAACCAGTGGTCTGCTCAGACTGGAGTTTGTGCCTGTCTAGGACGGCAAAATCTATAGCAACGTGGAGAGGAGGGGAAACAAGGAAAAATTAAGAAGGAAAAATTATGTGGATTAGTGGCTCATAGCTTCTAAGGAAGCAGAGAGGGGGTGAAGAAATAATTAAATTTTAGTTGAATTTATAAGATTGTGATTTTGTACTGCTGACAGTGTGTTCCTTTTCTGACCAAGAAATGCCAAATATCAACACATGAATCTTACTTTCCCAATCAATGACATAGTTAGGGTCATTCTCCTTCCTCATCACCACACATTCTTTCAGGTCATAGAATCCGGTGGGCTTGGAAGGATCCTGCCATCGCAGGTCCAGACTCCACCTGATCTTGTCTGAGCGGTTCTCCAGACTCCGATGAGGGATGGAGTTGTTGAGAAGCAGCACGCCTCCAAAGGGTACCTCACACGTCACCACATCTCTCTCCATATTGGCCCCCAAACTCTTCTCTATTTCTTCCTCCGTTATCTCCACATACCAAGTGGCCCCTGCACAGCACTGGTGAGTGGCAGTGAAACCAGGCTTGTGTCCTTCTGAAATCGTCTACAGAAAATTGTACAGCAAAATTGTTACTACTCCTTGTTCCCCTCCCACCTTCCACATTACAATTAAACCGGCTAGTCTCACTCAGCTCCTCCCACTCTCATTCAACAACTCAGCCCTATTGCCTCAAGCTATCCACTCTCATGAACACCCACTGCAATCCTTCATCTCATGCTCTATCTATAGCCTCTCTATTTCAGGTATTGGCATTGAACCCCTCACCTGCATGCAGCCATTTATCATGTTGGCATCTATAAGTGGTATCCAGGCAGTGGGCATGAGCGTATAAAGTGCAGAAGGGTCCAAGTAGGCATTGTCCTGGTGCCATGGGACGGTTGTCTGCTCATTATAGGGAGTCTTGGTTCTCAGATTCCAGACTGGATGGCCTAACAACAGCAAATAAAATATTATGTAAACACCATGTACTAGATAGATTATCATGCATAAGATATACATGTTAAATTAATTTAGAAAAGGCAATGCAGTGAGACTTTATCTTAATTTATGATACAATGGCACATGGTTCCATTTGCTTCCTCATGTTGTAGAACTTAAATTGAAGGTATCTAAAAGCATTAAAGAATTTATCTGTGTGCTTGTTGTTAATTAAGTGCTACACTAAAGATGTTAAGACATCACCCAAAAATGGTACGATTTATTTTCAAAATCTTTACCCAGGTATGAAGCAATACTTTTATCACCTTTCACATCTAACTAACCAGCAATATTAGGTCCAATGAGTTGCTCGACAACATTGAGGAGTCTATTGTTGGCCCACAGCTGTCTGAATCCTGCTGGAAGATATCCCATCTTGTGGAGAAGAACTGCCGCTCCCTTAAACTGCTGCTCAATGAGAGTGAGGCGCTCGTAAAACCCCGCCTTCTCACACTTGTCCTTGATCTTTCCTCCTCTGTACAACTTCTCTGCCAAGATGTCCACACATTCATTTACGGACTATATAAATATATAGATGAATGAATTAATATGTAAAGAAATATACAATTAAATACATAAATAAAGGAATAAAGCTAAATAAATTTAAAAAAAATAGAAAAAACAAAAAAGTGAATTCACTACTTACTTCAACAGCATGAGACATTTCTTCATTTGTAAAAAACTTTGGGACTATCAAAAATCCCTTGCTGAAAAACTGCTCCAATTGCCATTTCTCTAGCTGACCAGGTTTCTTCTCCTTTGGCTGTGGAGGAGGGACTATGTACACTTCTGGGGCAGGAGTTTGAGACACTACGAGAGAATACACAAACCATCACTGGTCACATTGAACTCTAGAAAGCATTTTGCAATAGGGTCATGACTATTTTTGCTAAGTAATATGTGAATACTTATTCTTCAAGTAACATGTCTTGAAAAATACATGTGGGTTTACTTGTTCAGTTCTAGAAATACATTTTCGAGCTAGCTCAGCCGGGCCTTCAGGGAATTCTCTCACAGTTACACAGCACGAGCATCTTTGCTAAAGAGTACCTTACCAGCTTCTGTGTGTTGACCTTTCCAAGAATGTCCAAGACCTATGGGACGCAAATAGAGACAGCGCCTCACCAAAGAAGCCATTCTTCTTCGCCAGACTGAACCCTGTGGGTGGGGCTCTTACGCAATAATAATATACTCGCACTTTTTTTTAACGATTCGAACCCACAAGTCACTTGTGTGAATTAAGAAAATAGCAACAACATTGCTGGCAGTGGACCTTACACAAAATAGTTTTACAATGATATTGTACACACTTATTACTTTCATGAGGAGATAAAAATAAAAAAAGAAAAAGAAAAAAAAGAAAAGAAAAAATAGAGCACAAAAGTTAAAACATTGAAAAGTATTATTAAAAACAAAGTTCTGTGCAGTAGATAATTGCTTGAAAGTCATGGGACTCTCTGATCAGTAGTCATTTGAAGGTTTTTCAGATGAGCAGTGTGCTTGTTGTGATGGACTATGTCCCACCTGTTCATCCACGGGCCTTGAATGGATGTATCAAATTCATCACCAACCAATTCTGTTGAAGCTGTACTTTCTGTCTGTAGCTTGTTTCGATCCAGGACAGCAAACTCTTTTAATATTAAAAAGAGAAAATGGTAAGACAGTTAAAACATTTGACAAAACAACAAGCAAAAATTAGCGCATGCATGGAAATATAATTAGGGAGGGGAAGAGAGCAGGAATTAAACACACCTTCCCAATTTATCTTGTAATTAGGGTCACCAGCTTTTCTCATTGTAACGCAATCTTTCAGTCCATAAAAGCCAACAGATTTTTTTGGATCCTGCCAGCGCAAGTCCATGCTCCATCTGATTTTGTCCGAGTAATTCTCCAAACTTCGATGTGGGATGCAGTTATTAAGCAGCAGCATGCCTCCAAAGGGCACCTCGCAAGTCACCACATCTTTCTCCATGCTCACCCCAAGGCTTTTCTCCATTTCTTCTTCCTCCACTTCCACGTACCATGTGCCACCTGCACAGCAAGTGTGAGTGGCAGTGAATCCAGGTTTGTGGCCACCAGATATTATCTGAAAGCATCAGAGTATGAGCACGCAACTCAAATGTTGGATTTCAGCTATACATTTTATCATTATGCCACGATAAACCATAGAGGAGAGCTTACCTGCATGCACCCATTCGTTTTGTTGGCATCTATAAGTGGTATCCAGGCTGTGGGCATGAGTGTGTACAGAGCAGACAGGTCCAAGTATGCATTGTCCTGGTGCCACGGGACAGTCGTCTGTTCGTTGTGAGGAACTTTTGTCCTCAAATTCCACACCGGATGACCTGTTAAAATTCCCACAGAAATTTACTTAGGAGTATATTAGCTAACTAATTCTTACCTGCAATGTCCGGACCTATTAGCTGCTCCACGACATTAAGTAGTCTCTCATTAGACCAGAGTTCTCGAAAGGCAGGAGGGAGATACCCTGTCTTAATAAGAAGAATAGTGGCTCCTTTGAATTGTTTCTCCAGCAGAGTGACTCGCTCATAGAATCCAGCATTTTCACACTTGTCTTTGATTTTTCCTCCTCTGTACAGCTTATCAGCCAATATGTCTACACATTCTTTCACTCCCTGACAAGTCAGAATATTGGCATAGTAGCTAGCTATGTACTGCAATGATAATAGCATACTTTTGCTTTTACCTCAATAACTTTACCAAGCTCTTCATCAGTGAAGAACTTTGGAACAATAAGAAACCCCTTGTCAAAGAACTGATCCAACTGCCACTTTTCAAGTTGTCCTGGCTTCTTATCTGATTGCTGCACAGGTGGGCATGTATATATTTCAGGTGCTGGAGCCTGGAGAACTAAACATGAATACGGCATGTGATCATTGACATTAACATAGGTCATAGCTACTGCTTGCTAGCTAACTACCAGGGATAGTATGCTGTCGCCTGTACCAGCTGGTTCTGCAAAGTGGGCTTCCTATTCTCCGCAATGACTTGCTAAAGAACAGCGGCATTCTTCCCGACGTCAGCCTCAAAGACAAAAAGGGAGGAGCTGCGGCACTTTTTTTACCCTTCCCTTTAGATAGTTCTAATTATACGAATTTCTGGATCCCAAAGTAAAATAGAAAAAGTGATGTCGTGTGGAAGACGTTTTTGTAGTTAATCGTGCTGCTGTCGCGATGTTATTATTGTCTAGAAACACAGGAGGTGTTTATAATTGAAGTTTTTATTGGAAGTTATAGTAAGTTTTAGTATAGTTCATTTTCCTTACAAATTCGGCCCCGTTCATTTTCCCCCCCCAGCTTTAAATTTCTTATTAATGCCCAGTAGAAAACGTGCATTTATGGTAGATTACTAGAGGCTTTTTGAGTAAACCTTAGAGTGTAATCATTATTTAAGGCCAATAGGTTTAACAACTACTTCAAGCATTTTCTGACCAATATTAGTATATTATGTGTGAAGAGTGTCTACCATAGACCAAAGACTAGTACATGTGGTTAACTTTTTCTGTGGTAATTAGGTGTGGTAGGGACTTGTGGAGCTACTAAACACTAAGGAAGGGAGAACTTGCTCTGAGCTATTGATAAAAAGATACTTTAAAAAATGAGTTGTCTTGAAGCATTTCATCAGCAAAAAAATTGTTTTTAAATGCCGCAGCCTCTCATGTCTAGTTTCTTAGCACAAGTGTAGTGTTTAGCAGCACTCTAATGTCTGAAGTGTATTTTATCATGGTGTATTCTATTGTAATATAAAGGTTATGCAGGAAGTGACGTAGAAGTGACGTTTACTTAGCAACAGTTGCTACGTCGCCATTTTGAGTGGCAAAACGTAGAGTGGCGCGCGGCGTATTCTAGGCTAATTGTGTCTTCACCTGGCTTTTCTGCTTATTATTTCTCGTTGGACGAAGCTTAAATGCGGTACAGGGAAAGTTATCTAAGCTGGAAGCCTGAAGACCCTTACCTGAGCTAAAAGGAAGGATTTATTGAAGATCCTTGGGATAAATATGGCCTGAAGTATCCAGATATATTTTGGTACCTCATTGAATAGACTAGTAAGTATACTGGTGAAACATTTGAAAGCTTATAAAAGTCTTGATTCTTACATGTATTTTATTAATGGTTAGGTAGCTCTTCATAACAATTGCATTTATTAAACCAATTGAACTAATCGAGACGGAGCTTCTACCTGATCCTGTTGGTAAATGGTTCACCAAAGAAGCAACGGTTATTTCAGCACATCTGTCTTCTAGCTTTTCTTCTGATAATATTGTGACCATGGAAGGTCCCGTTAGATTATGGTGCTACTGCAGGAAAGCAGAGTCTGGAACAATGATCTGCTGTGATGATAGTAACTGCCCAACAGAATGGTTTCATACGACTGAAGTGCCTGAAGATGAAATGGATTCCCAAAGGAAAGTGGCTATGTCCATCCCGTCATCGCATGGGGAAAAAAGTTGAAGTCTAAGTAAACTCTGTTATTGTACAGTTCA
>WLWI01005323.1_pt1 | contig 10757 bp, 8 predicted proteins | sample 6701501 | NCBI WGS metagenome assembly WLWI01 (sample SAMN12718690, study PRJNA515312) | sponge metagenome | isolation source: marine sponge | host: Mycale hentscheli | place: New Zealand: South Island, Marlborough, Capsize Point | collected 2014-11-01
TATAGTCTGTACGTGGTGTGTTTGTCTCTATAGTATTGTAAAAGGGGCCACCATTTGCAACACTCCACAAAACCAACACAGTCTCTTACAGCCTTCTCTGTCTCTTTATTATTCCTCGACAATCACACAGCCATTTTCCATGCCTGCAGACTCAGACCCAGCGTTTCCTTCTGCGCGCAGCATTCTCTCCTGCGTCTGCATCATTCTCTCCTGCGTCTGCATCATTAGGGTCCACAAGTACAAACACGGGGACATTGTGACAGCCACATTCCTACCACACTCTTCTCCCTTCATGAAAAGTCCCCCTTATATACAAAAAACAAGGCCCCCAACCTGTGCAGTTAGTCGGTTATAAGGAAGGTGCAAAGGGTCTTTACATAAAAAATAATTACTAGTAAACTTCAAACAGATCTAACCTCAAAATGGCCACAAAGTAATGATTAAATTGCTTGATCTGAATTTCCTACTACAGAACACCCATCACAGAAAATAAAGAATACATGAACTACAATGTATTCCGTACACACATCACTGACACTGCACGGAAATACATCCGTGCTCATACATCATGTACAGCACCAGTCAAAATAACAAACATGAACAACAATGAAGAAACGAGATCAATGCAACTTATTTACCAAGAGATCAATACGCAAGAGAAATACATACATGGCATCTAGTAATAAGATCAAGACATTAACTACCAATAGTTGCACATAATCAACACAGTTCCTTTTATGAGCACTGTCTTTATACACTGAAGAGTCCCTTGAATCAACAGATGCTCGATGTTTATTGTCGACCAGGATCTATGTTGAAACCATGGCAATATGAGGCTATGCCAGGGATTGTACGCAATGGAGGACACAAAAGGACACATGGGTGCCACGCTGAGGCTATGATCTGGTCTTCCTCCTGTATCCATTCCTCCTCCCCCTGTCAACATCAGTTGGGACTGTCATCTGTTCTCCTGTATGTTCAGCTGTGTTGAAGTCTTCTGCTCTTTCAGATGGTCAGTGTAAGTCACTCACAAGAGCCATTTCCAGCGAGGATTTTTACTTTCAAGAGGCACCAGAGGGCCGTGAATGCGATGGACCTGACACCTTACAAGCCCGCGCAAAATGACCTGAGTGGCCGCAACGATAGCAGATTGTGGTCTTCCACGGGTCATCAATGGGGCGCTGAACGTTGGAGTGACATGGACAGTCTCGGACAAAATGGCCTATCATTCCACAACGGAAGCACTGTCTGAAAGGTGTGGAGTGTACATGGTGAATTTCGATGGCTTTCTGTACTGCTTCTGTGACCATTTTGGGCAAATCATCAGGGTGATGCTGTGGTTGTTGTGATGAAGCTGGCACTGGTTCGTGTGGTACCTGGCTTAAGACTGGTTGCACACCAAGGAACTTTTGATCCTGGATGGCGTCCTTTAATCTGCGAATGGCCTGCGATAATGTCTGTGGTTTTGTGCCCATTACCATTAGTGCAGCGAATTTGTTCTTGCACCCATGGAAAAACGCGTCTATAGCAATGCCTTGGACACTCGCATCGTCAAATCCTGGATATCCTCCCACTGCCAAGTTGTATATCCGGTCAGAAAAGTCATCTATGCTCTCATTCCCACCTTGCTGGATAAAGTTTAGTTGGCGACGCATGATCCGCGCTGGAGCTTTGTCAGAGTAGCGCTGCGTCAGCTCTTTGACCAGGGTGTGATAGTCTTGGACAACTGAGGGCCGAATCTCCAAATATTCAGCCGCACGATCTCTGATGCAGGGTAAGATGCGTTGTAGCTTCTCCTCTGAAGACCAGTGATAAACATTTGCAAGTTGTTCAAACTGAAAGAGGAAAGTTCTCCATTTGCTCCGCTCCCCATGGAATGTTTGCAATGGGAGGGGTGATGGACTGCGGCAGTGGGTACGTCTTCCACTCTGCCTAGAGTTTGTTCGTCTAGTTGGTTCATCATATTCGGTGTCTGAACTCTCTGAACTCTCTGCTACTCGGGTTTCCACGAATCGTTTGGTTTTTGCTTTTCTTTTTTTCTTTTGAGCGCTATTGAACTGGTTTGCTTCGAATTCTGAGGAGTATAATTGGTGACGATGATATTCTTCGTGTTCATGCTTCAACTTGTGATTCATTGTTGCTGTTGGTATGATCTTAGGCACAGCAGATCCAACGGTAAAAGGCCGCAACATCATGGTAATTAAGCGGTCCACTTTACAATGCAGATCATTCACGCATTTCTCTACGGCTTGAGACTTTTTGAAACATTCAGTTTTCACTTCACTCAGTTGTTTTTCCAAACTGTCCTGCAACATCGCTATATATGTCCTTTGTTGCAGTTTCATTTTAGCATCGAAGTTTCCCACTTCCTCGGTCATGTCCTCCAACTGGTTTTCAAGCGCCCATTTGTCCATTAACCGAGATGTAGCGAGTTGATCTACCTCACCTCGGAGAGCTATCAATTCTTTCTTTACTGTCATTTCCTCCTCATTCTTGGCAGTAGTTTCTCCTTTGACATGTTGTTTTTCTCCCATGATGGCGTTCATTATTCGATGGTATGCCGGGCAGCAATACTACACTACTCTGGGCACTTGACAGAATAAATGGGCCAAACTACAGTGGGTGTGATAGAAAGCAAAAGAAAGGATTAGTAATTTTAGTACAAAAATATATCTAGCCAATATAGAATGTAGCTTGCCCCTTAATAATAGTTTCTATGTAATAATAAATACATATAACACACAATAACAGCTATACATCAGATACTGAAAAAAGAAAAATAAGAGAAGAAAAGGGACAAAACAGAACAAAAAATGACATTGACAAATATGATCAGTATCAAAGCTAAAAGTGGCGGTTTATGTTGATAGCCACACCTCCCGTATCTGCTCCACTATTCCTAGTTCTTTCTCATCCTCTTTCTCCAGTATCCACTGTCCTCCTTTCACTGTCTTTTCTCACTTGTCTTCCTCCTAAACCTCTAACTGTCCGCCATTATCGCCCACTTCCTGCTATTAATCCACTTCTTTCTCCCTCCTCCCTTCCGTTAATTGCACTCTGGTTTTACTCCTGGTACCAGTGTAAAAGGGGCCACCATTTGCAACACTCCACACAACCAACACAGTCTCTTACAGCTTACTCTGTCTCTTTATTTATCCCACAACAATCTCTCAGTCATTCTACATGCCTGCAGACTCAGACCCAGCGTTTCCTCCCGCACGCAGCATTCTCTCAGCATTCTCCCGCGCGTCTACACGTCTAGGGTCATTCAGTGCATACAGGGGACATTGTGACACTACATTCCTACCACACTCTTCCCCTTCCATGAAAACCCCCTTTTATATACTGAACCAGGGTCCCCCCAACCCGTGCAGTTAGCAGGTTATAAAGAAGGTGCAAAGGGTCCCACATAAAAACAATAACTAATTTACTGCAAACAGATCGAAGCTGATAATGAGCACAACATAATGATTACAGTGCTCGATCTGAATTTGTTACAGAAAACACATCACGTTAAGAAATAAATGTTACAGATGAATAAGTCAATACAAAAATCACAACACTACATTGAAATACATCAATGTATCACAGCTCAGGAGATTGATGGCTATACTCACACATCATATGTACTGCACCAATCAGAGTGACACACATGACATTAATAACAACAAAGACACAAGAGCAATGCAGCAGATTTAACACGATATCAATACAATAGAACCATATGACTTATTTATAACGTATCACATTATATACCACCAACAGTCTCAGATAATTAACACTATTCCTTTTATGATCACTGTCTGTCTACCCTGGAGAGTCCCATGAATCAACATAATGCTTGATGTTCATTGTTGACCAGGATCTATATCGCAACCAGTGGATTCTTGATGTTGTGAGTTTGCGTTGCCTGAGATTGCGGACAAGGAGACACAGTTGGAGGACACGAACGGACACGAATGCAACACTATGGGCCATCATCTGGCCTTTCTCCTTCTTGCTCCTATCACTTCCTCCTCCCCCATCAACATCAGTTGGGAGGTTGTCATCTGTTCACTCCTGTGTGTTAATCCGTCCGGCAGTCATTCTGCTCTTCTAGGTGGCCAAATTCTGTCCGGGTCACAAGCTATTTCCAGAGTGGAAAACGGACGACGAGGAGCGCGATGTCCACTATCCAGCACACGCTCGCGTAAAATGGCCAGTACCGCCACACCGGAAGCAGACTGTAGCCTTCCATGGATCAGTTATGGGTTTTTGACAGTTTGAGCGATGTGGGCATTGTCGAGCAAAATGGCCTCTTTTTCCACAGTTGAAACAGTTTTTTAATGAAGTGGCTTGCGGAGTACTTCTAGCATGAGTAGCAGCACGTTTTGTTGCCAAGGCTTTCTTGACTGCTGTAGTTATCATCTGGGCCAGGTCATCAGGAGAATTCACTTGGTGCGTTAAGGAAGCAGATAGGCAGGGCTCTTCAGGTGGTTCCTGCTGAATGAGCGAGACTTTGCCTAGGAATTTCTGGTCATCTATTGCACTTTGCAAACAACAAACAGCTTGTGATAATGTCTGTGGTTTACGGCCCATCACTGTCATGGCCGCCAGTTTGTTATTGCATCCGCAGAAGAAAGCATCAACAGCAATGCTTTGGATGCTCTGGGTATTTTCTCCAGGATATCCTTCTACAGCCAGTTTATACACTCGATCACTGAAATCATGCATGTCTTCTTCTTTGCCTTGCTGAATGAACTCTAGTTGATGACGGCACACTCGAGCTGGAGTTTTCTGTTTAAAACGCTTGTTCAAATCAGCAACAAGGAGGCGATAGTCTCGAAGAACAAACAAGGGTCGCGTTTCCAGATATTCTACAGCACGATCTTTAATACACACAATCAGTCTCTGCAATTTCTCTAAAGGAGACCAGCCCCAAAGCTCTGCAAGCTGTTCAAACTTGAAAATGAAAGTATTCCATTTGCTTCGCTCCCCATGAAATGTCTCCATCGGAGGGGGTGATGGACCACGACAGCGGCAAGGACTGTCATTCTGCGCTGAATTTGGTTGTGGCGAGCGCTGGTCATACTGACTTTCTTCACTGCCTGAGCTTGCTGTTACTTCACCATCAATACCTCCCTCAGCGTCTTCATCATCAAGCCTGATTGCACCATTACGATTGTTCATCTTTGCAGCATTTCTGTTCCTTCTGATGCCTTTCATGAGTCGTTCTGCCCCTTTTTTCTCTTTGTTTTCTCTTGGTGTGGTGGATTTGCTTGTTGGGAGTTTCGAGCAAGGTAGATGGTTAAGATGGAGGTCTGCTAGTTGATGTTTTTCTTGGTTCGCCAATGTTGATGTTGAAGATGTTGACATCGCATTTTTATCGGAAGAGAGTTGCGTCATCATATCAACCAACTGGTCCATTTTTCTGTGAAGACCATCGATGTATTCCTCCATGACTTTACACTTGTTCGCGCATTCGGTCCTCACTGCACGTAATTCTTTTTCAAATGAGTCCTGTAATGCCACTATATGCCTCTTTTGCTCTTTCTCAAGTTCATCCATCGTATCCTCCAAGCGATTTTCAAGAGCCCATTTATCTAGCAGACGAGATTTGGCCACTTCATGCACAACACTCTTGAGATCTGTCAGTTCTGCCTTTATATCACTTGATTCTGGGTCTGTCTTTATTTCCTCCTCCTCAATAGTTCTCATTTTTTGTCGGTCTTCAGCCATGGTGGCGTTTTCTTCTCGTTAGCAGCTCAGGGAATATACAGACAGACACCAAAGGCACTTGGCAATGGTAAATAATGATAACGAAGGCAGGGCAAAGCAGAAAGAAGGGAGGTTAGTAGTTTTAGTACAAAAAATGTATCTAGTTCTTTACTAACAATATATGTAATAGCATTACATAATTCTAACCACACATAACAATAACACATACAATTTAAGAAAGTGAGAAAAGAGAACAGAGAAGAAAGTGGGAAGAAATCGAAACTGACAAAGATGGTCAGTGTCAAGGCTAAAAATAACAGTTTGTGTTTTAACCACACACCTCCATTCACTACTACACTATCCCTGGTTATTTTTCATCCTCTGTCAGCTCTTACAACCCAACTTTCACTTCCACATCCACTGTTTATTCTCCTCACTATCCAGCAAGGGTCTACACATCTAGGGTCATTCAGTGCATACAGAGGACATTGTGATGCTGCATTCCTACCACAACACCACAGACAATACTGTAAATGCAGGCCTTGGAGACTCAAACAAAAATAACAATAATAATTGTGATGTGCAAGCTGTTCCGTCTGTGAATGGAAGTAGTGATGAAGATTTGGCTGACAGTGACACCTCAGATACGGATGATAACATGGAAGATGGTATCTCAAGTCAACGCAAAGTCATCATCAATGAACTTCTCTGCTACATGCAGAACAGATCACAGATAGAAACACAGGAAGCGCTAGTGCAAACATGTAGGGATTTCTACGGTCCAGAAGTAGTGACGACAGCAAAACGAATCCTCTATGAAAACGTCAACACAAACAGTCGACTGCTTGTTAGAAGAGGACCCAGTAAAACCACTAGTGAACTCACAGATATTCACCACGTGTTCCTAGAAATGGAACCATCTGATACAACTACCTTTGTTGCGCATAATCTGACTGATATACCGGCAATTGATAACTCGACAAACTCAAGGCTGTTCAAAGAAATGAATAGCATGAAGTCGGACATCAAGTCCCTGACACAGTCGCAATCAGAGCTCATGAAACTCATGCGCGACCACTGTATGATAAGCACCAACAGTGTTAAGCATAACAGACAATGTGAAAGTATGTGGAGGATGTGGACATAACGGAAGACAATAGAGACGATGATGATCTTGTCAATTCTGTTGATGAAGAAAACGAGACATTTGTTATACCATGTGCACAGCCGCAAAAGCATGAACAATTCTCCCCTCACGTTATCACCCAGCCGCCATGGTAACAGCACCAGCAATGCTAGTATTCTGACCTCTACACAATCTCAAAGCACGCTCTCTGACCATGATACTGAGGACAGTGGTGAGGACAGTAGTGAGGACAGTGACTGTGACAATATTCCTACCTACTTTCCCAACACAAAACCTTCATCATCTGCGAAACCTGTTCAAACAAGAATATGGGTGAACAGCTTAATTAAATCCACAACTAATCAAAGTAAAAAAGACGACAAAAGGGCCAAACCAAACAGGAATCAGCAAGAAGCATTTGTTGGAACTGGCCCCAATACAACAATGAAGGCAATAACCTCCCATCAGAAGAAGACAAAGCAAAAAGGGGCTATTGTTGGAACTGGCCCAAGCACAACACTAAAAGCTGCTACAAGGAAGCCAAACTCTCACCATGGGAACCGTACATGCACTGGACTCTTCGTATCCAGTCTTGAACCTCAGTGCACTACCAAACAAGTTAATACATACATCTGGAAACATGCTGGAGTCCGTGTACGATCAGAAAAGATCCCAATCCGTTATATGTCCCACAGCTCCTTCTACTTGCCATGCGATAACACGGTACGTGAATCCTTAAAAGATCCAAGTATATGGCCAGCAGATGTTTTTGTGAAGCCGTACTATAGCTAGACTAACTGATGACTCCTTGCCATCTACTCACGTGATCTTTAACATTCAAGTTAACTATATCTAGCTATAACTGCAAAAATATAAAAAGCTCGGTGAGTGAAATCGAGATGCTCTGTGATGAAAGCGATATTGTGATGTTACAAGAAACATGGTTAGCGAAGCAAGAACTTTCAATTTTATTGACTCTACACAGTGAATTCTATGGTCGTGGGGTATCTTCAATGAACGATGCCGATGGTATTAATACTGGGAGACCTTTCGGAGGACTCGCTATACTTTGGAGGAAAAGCCTTGGCACCTGTTGTACTGTAGAGAATCTCGATGATACCCGTCTAATGCTGTGTAAAATCACAAACGGTGCTCACACGACCTCATTCTTAAACGTTTACCTACCTTGCGACAGTGGCGATAACCTAGATGATTATAGCTTTTATCTGTCTAAGGTGGATAGCATGCTAAGAGATGATACACACACTGCAGCGATAGGAGATTTTAATGCCAACATATCGCATGACCATCATAGATTCGGAAAAGAGCTAAAGTCATTCTGCGAGACAGAAAATCTGACAATATCTGACCATTTGCTATGTCACAAAGATACGTTCACATTTTACAGTGAAGCTCACGACACTGTTGCATGGCTTGACCACGTGATCAGTACAACAAGTTTTCATTCCAGTATAGACAGCATTTGGGTGGACAACACTTTTGTTACTTCAGATCACTTTCCGTTGTTCATCACTATATCTATAGAGAACATAATGCATGATAGTGCTACTGACAAAGAAGAAGTACATCAAAAGATGCGTCAACCTAATTGGTCCAAACTGTCTGCCAATGACTTTTGCTCCTATCAAATACTCTCATCTGAAGCCATGACCAACATCCATCTTAATCATTCACTCATGCTATGTGACAATACTAATTGCTGTGACGCAAGACACACTGCAGCAATAGAAACATTGTACAGCCAAATCATAGATGCGCTCTCTTCAGCACAGGATCAACTTGTAGAGAAGAAAGCCTGTAGCAGTCGCCTTTATAGACAGATACCGGATTGGAAAGAAGTGTGTTCCGAACAATACCAACAAGCACGGGATGCCTTCCACCTGTGGTCATGCAGTGGTAAACCGAAAACCGGTCCCTTATTCCATATGATGAAAATTTCTCGAGCCAACTTCAAATCTCTCATAAGACAATGCAAAATGAAATCAAATGTAAAAGAGTCAGACATCTTGGCACACAAACTTTTGAGCAAAGACCCTAACAAATTTTGGACTGAAATAAAAAAGATTAATGGAAATGAAAAACGCAATCCACTCCCTGATACTGTGGATGACAAAAGTGGCATGCGTGACGTATGCACTATGTGGAAAGAACATTTTAGTAAACTGTTAAATACATCAAACTTGGATAATAGTATCGACAGTGAGGACTATAATGTCAGTGGCAAATTTGACTTTTTCACACATAATGAATTGTTGGTTGCTATGAACTCTTTAAAGACAGGTAAATCAGCTGGCAATGACGGACTAGCTGCAGAAGCTTTTAAGTATACTGACAAGAAAATTATTGTATATATCACCATGTTATTCAACTGTATATTGTGTCACGGATACATTCCTACTAAACTCATGGATACAATTATTGTGCCTATTGTTAAGGACAAGAAGGGTGACTTAAGCAGTAAAGACAATTACAGACCTATAGCTCTTACTACTGTCATGTCAAAGGTATTAGAAACACTTATTTTGAATAGATATGAGAGTTTACTTCTGTCAAAAGATAGCCAATTTGGATTTAAGCAGAATCATTCTACCGATTTATGTATATACACTCTGAAACAAACTATTGACTATTATAGATCAAAGAGTAGTCCCATCTATATATGTTTCTTGGATGCTTCTAAAGCATTTGATCGTGTAAACCATGGTATACTATTGAAGAAATTGATAAATCGTAACTTGCCTAATATCGTTATCCGTATATTGCATGTATGGTATTCATGTCAGTGTTTTTATGTAAAGTGGGGTTTCAGGATATCTTCACCTTTTCCTGCTACAAATGGTGTAAGACAAGGAGGTATTTTATCTCCAGTTCTGTTTAACTTATATGTAGATAATCTTAGTGAGAAACTGAATTCATTAGACATAGGTTGTTATGTCAATTCAGTTTGCTATAATCATTTGATATATGCAGATGATACTGTTTTGTTAGCACCGTCACCTAAAGCTCTGCAGATGTTAATTGATGAATGTATCACGTTTGCTAACGAAAACTGTCTCATCTACAACAAGACTAAAACAAAATGTTTGTGTGTCAAGCCTAAGCATATGACTAAGCTCTTTGTACCAAATTTTTATTTGGAAAACTTTCTTATCACTAGTGTTCAGCAGGAAACTTACCTTGGTTATATTTTAAATGATAATATGTCCGATGATGACCACATAATTAAGGAGATGAGAAACTTGTATGCTAGAGGTAACATGCTTATACGATACTTTAAACATTGTACTGATACTGTTAAGATTATGCTATTCAAAACTTTCTGTACAAGTCTGTACTGCTGCCCATTATGGATAAAATATAAGAAAAGTACTCTTAAAAAACTACATGTTGCATGTAACAAGCTGTTTAAACATCTTATGAATGTACCACGTGATTTCAGCGCCTCTATGTTATTTGTTAACTGTAATGTTCGAAACTTTCCATGTTTAAGACGGAAACTGGTGTATAGCTTTACTAATAGAGTACGCAAGTCTTCAAATATTTTAGTTGACAACTTCAACAGCCTCACTGACTGTGATAGTTTTCGTAAAAGCTGGAACAATGTACTCAGATTCTGACATACCATTGTTTACCCCATGACCTCATGTTTGTATATTGTTTATAGTGTGCATTGTAATAATCCTGATCTATGGACGTCATCGTCTGATAATAAATAAATAAATAAATAAATAAATAAATAAAATCTATCAAGCGGTTCTGGAGATAGTGTGTAGAGTACGTGCACATAACAGAATTCATTTTTTGTTTAGGCGAATTAGCCTAATTAGCCTAGCCACCTAAAATTACAATAAACAGAATGCTTCTTACGCAAATTGATTGCATATGTGTTTTCAAAGCACGAGATGTAATATCC
>WLWI01005325.1_pt1 | contig 10755 bp, 9 predicted proteins | sample 6701501 | NCBI WGS metagenome assembly WLWI01 (sample SAMN12718690, study PRJNA515312) | sponge metagenome | isolation source: marine sponge | host: Mycale hentscheli | place: New Zealand: South Island, Marlborough, Capsize Point | collected 2014-11-01
GAGAACGACATAAAAATTTTACACACGGGTAAACCAAAAAAAAATGAACTGCACCACGTAGAGAATTTTTCAATATCTTATAAATAGAAAAAATTGCGAATAAATCATAAAGTAATATTGAAATGGATAAGAACTCTCTGTCTTGCAGTAGAGTATCAGCTCGGCTAGTAGTGCACCAAATTGCGGAGCTCCAACTTACCCACGCTCCAAAAAACTGCTACAAAGTTTTATAACCAGGCCCCGATATTTCTTCCAGGTTCCGATATTTCTTCCAGGTTAGAGCGGCTCCTTGGCAGGTACTTTGTCCTTGTGTAGCAGTGGAGAAGCTCCTGTAAGTATACAATAGTAGTAATCGTGCATAGCAACCATCAACAAAAAATTGCGTAGGGGGGTGCGGCCACCCTTAACAGCTACCTTCCTCTGGTGTACCCTGCTCAACAGGGTTAGAGCAGCTGCTAAAATGTAGGCTGGGGGTGTGGGTAGCCCCTACAACCAACTTTACCTATGAGTTACCCTTCCTCTGGTACTAACTACAGTAGTGAAGATATCTAATGTGGAATAAAGAATAAACCACTTATTACACTTGTCAGAGTGATATGGCAAGACATCTCACTCTCAGGCTTTATTTTCACTCGGGCTCGTGAAAATAAATCAGCCTGCTCTTGAAATATTTCTTCTTCGCCATATCACACTCTGACTCACATATACATAAATAAATACAGTTTCATTTTAAATTGCATTAATATATTAATGTTATATTATTGTTTTTAAATTTCTAGAGTTTCAGGCAAAGACTTAAGCAAGTACATGCCCAAGTTCTTGAAGGAGAAATTAAAAAAGGACAGCGCCATGGAGAAGAAACTCCGGGATACCTTCTCCCGGTTCAAGGAGATCCGCAATGAGCTTCACGGCTTGGAGCACTATGAGGCCAAGTACATGGAGGTGTACGAGAAAGACATGATGTGTGGCAGACATATCTTCAGAATCAAGTCGGTGAGTGGACCACCTCACTCTGATTGAGGTGTGAAGTGTTCTTTAAGTTAATATTTGACTCTTTCTCTTCAATTTTTTTAAGTGGTATAAAGTGCTTGGTAAAACCCTAGCACTTACTCAATGTGAAAGACTGAAAGCAGATTTGTGGCATAACGGATTTGTGGCATAGCGGATTGTGGCATAATTGAACTCTTTCTTTTTTTTTCGTTCCTTAATCGCTCTTCCTGTTTCACACTGTTTTTGTACGTGCGGTTTCAACTAGAATAGCTCTTCTTTCTTCACTACCATTTTATTTATGGGAAATGTTTGAATTCTCATGAAATAAGCTCCAGTTGGTTCTAAATGTTGGATTACTGCTAAGTTTGCTAGCAGCAAGATCTCACTAGCAAGTAACTGGAAAAAGCTGAACAAAAATAACACGCTGTGCTAAGTGATTCTTAGCCGGAAATAATAGCAGTAGATATATCAATGTACTATTGGTTGTTTTAACAGATAGGCTGCAGGTTGTTATAACTGGTGTGAGATATAGTGTGTCATCCTTTTCAATGTGGTCATTTCTCAATTAATAAAATCCGAACTAAATAAGCAAACCTAAGGAATGGAACAAACTGTTGACTTACAATGTTACATTGTATGTCCGAGTGTATTGCATATATGTATGTATGGTACACAGCAACTAATGAAGTCTTGCATAAAGTCGTAAATATTTCTATGATCTGATTATCTGCTCTGCTCTTGTAATAAGGCTTGATGGACTTCCAAGCTTCACAGCACAAAGTTGTGGATTTTCCCATGGTAACTCATCTTGAGTTATGATTGAGAATATTTGCTTGCTGGTACTGTGAGGTTACATTCAGTTTAAACACCCGGCACTCATTTTGAGAGGAGTAACAAGAGGCTGTACTAATTGCCATGTGTTATTTGCATAATTACTAATAGCGAGAGTGGAATAAGATGCAGTTCTCAATGTAGTGTTACCTATATGGGAATGTCACACAGCTGCCAGCCTTCTGTGGGTGGTAATATTACACTCTTAGAATATGAGATAATGAAGTAGTGATTGGCATGGAGCTTTTGTAATATTTTGGACAATAGAAGACCAGGGAGGGATATTTTAGTTTCTAAAAAAATACCTTGCCAAACATTTGTTGATTTATTGGAAATTACTTTCTGCACTGCATTAAGCCAGTGACTGTTGTGCAGCTCGATTCTGCTGGAGGTACGGGAAATTAACGTGTTCAAAATATTAGGAATATTAGCTAGCTGTGTATGTGGCAATCAGTAGGAAGGCTTCTGGAATGGTACTCCAGGGCTACTGTGTCTTGTTTTGTCATGTATGTAGCAGGACAAGAATGGAACAGGTCTGTAGATTGTGACCTATTGACCTGCTTGGCTTCCTCTCCTTGTCAGAATGATCTTCAATCTAGTATTTCTGTCATTTCAGGGTAATTGGCAAATGTAGTGCTTCTGAGAAAAATTTCTGATGGGGGTCAAGTGTACTGTAAAAGATGGTGAATATATATTAATAGTATGGCATGTATATTGCTTATTCGAAAATGTCCGGGGGATAATCACTGTTTATTGAAATAGCATAGGGAAAGTGAAAAAGCATGGTAGCAAGTGAAATAGTTGCATGTGCGTGCAGCTTTAGCCTTGGAAATGTAGAGTTTGAGTAGTTTCTAGTTGGAGACAATGTCATTCTTTAGCACAGAAGTTCTATCTGTACGGTATTTAGTTCAGCAGATTTGGAGGAGCCATACGTTGAGATTGAAGTTCAGGAGGAAGTTAATCCTGGAATCCAGAGATAGTTGGTGAACATTACAGCATACGTAGTTACAGTGCAAACTTAAAAAGTGCTGGCTTACTATTAGTGAGCCTTGGAAACATACAGTTCTAGTAGATTCTAGTTGGAGATCTAATTACCTCTATTGAACATTGAAAGTAAGGCAGGGTAAGGGTTTAAATATTTGTTTATAGTTCACTCCTGTAATTAGAAGTCATTATCTGAATTGACTTTTTGTCCAGCGGTTGGCTCACTTGATACTCTCAGCCTGACTGGGCGGGTAATTTGTTTGAAGTGGTTGTTATACTTCATGGCTGCAGCAGCCGGGCAGTGTTAATTGATCATTAGTCGGCCGACAAGTGCAGGTGGAACTAAGTGGTCAAACCCATGCTCAGTTTAGAGGTGTGTGCGTGCGCGTGCACATTACATGTGTTTGTTTGCTATCACCGTGTATGGGATCAAAGGTGGATGATAAGCTGGGCACCTCTTGCAGAACTTTTTTTTTTTTGATGAAGTCACTGGGCATGTGCATGATCATGTGTTTCGGGCTGTGTTTCCACATAATCTCGCATTTTTACACCATACCTATACGCTGTTATTATAGTGCTTGAGCGTACCTGTGCGTGCTGATGCTTGCTGGGAAGTAGAGTTACTTAGAATTGCTTGCCTTCTGCTGCTAAGATGCTTCATGGAGGAGTGTGAGAGAAGAGATACTAGTGCATTCCTGCGGCATGGAATGAAGCACTTGTAGAACTGAATTGAAAGAAACTCGTAAGAAATTTCCCATTCGTGAGCATTTGATAGGCTTCACCATTGCTTGTAGTCTACGTATTAATATTATTATTGATATTATTATTATTATTATTATTGATATTATTATTATTATTATTATTATTGTTATTGTTATTATTATTATAGGTTTTTTTCTACTTATTTCACATGACAGTAGAGAAAAGAAAGTTTTGTCAGTATGTGTGGATGTGTGTGTGTGCTTTTTTGGAGTGACTGAGATTATATTATAAAATAGGCAATTTGATAGTAGTGAAAGAAGATCAGCGTTTGTGTGTGTGTGTGTGTGTGATTTAGGAGTACATCCTGATCAATTATCTAAGAAGCTAACTATTTAATATGAGTTGTCTGGGTGACAGATATTGTATGGTATCATTTAATTAGTGATGGATCTGTAGGGTAATGTGATAATTCTATTAATATAAATTACTGTTTGTGTGTTTTAGCTGAGAGTAAGTTGCCCTGATACCGCAAGGTTTCGTATGTCTTACAGCATTCTTAGGAAAAAAAACACACGAACAAAAACAGCTTGTAAACTGTTGGGAGTTTTAGATGAAGTTGTGTGTGTGTGTGGGTGAGTTTTAGTCTTATAAATGAGTCCATTGTTTCACTGTTGGTCTGGCAGTGGTCAGTCATTCGGCCATTAAAGGACGGTTCAATTGGTGTTTGGTGTGGGTTCTGGTTTATGAAGCATAAAGTTTGAAGTGCTTGGGAGATTTGACAGGGAGGCCTCATGAGCAAGTGCTGCTAGGAACAAGTGTTTAGATCATGGCGGACAAAGTGTGTAATTAATTAGCCAACCACAAGTGCTTGCTCTAATACACAGGGACATGTGGCTATTTGGGTGTGAAGTGCACTCATCCCTACTCCTTCTGCTTCATCTCTTTTCCCAACCCCTTCCCTTCCCCTCCTCTCCCCCGGCTATTTCTCTCCCTCTTGGAAATGTAAGTGACTGAAGGAGGATTGTGTCTACATATTCTTACTGGAGTCGTCAGGTGCGCAGTTCAGCACTTCCTATCAGGTGTTGGAATTTCCTGTCTGTTGGAGACTTCTGGTCTGGGTCTTCTGGTCTGGGTCTGGGTGTCTCCAGTTTTGGTATGAAGTTTTAGTCAGGACTGGATTTCCTGTCTGGGATTCACTTCTTGTCCTGGCTTTGTAGGCTTAGTGACACCAACCATTAGTTCCAGTGAAACATAATCATGCAGTCACAAGTATGGGGGAGGGGGGGTTGTTTTTTAATACATACCAACAAATTCAGAATCCAGTTTGATTTGGTGGTAAAATTCCCTGAGCTGTGCCATTTTAATGGTCCCTATTTCAATTTTATACGATGCACAAACTGATGAAGACCCACTATCAGCGTAATTCACTTAAAAAGCTGTCTTCAACATTCCACAAGTCATGTGGAAAGTTTGTTTTTGTTATAAAAGTCCAACTTCCATTAAAGACACGGTTTACTGAGGCGTCACATTTCCTCATTCAGACTTTCTTTTATCACCTTGTGTTCTTGACTCTCGTTCATTGCCCAATCTCCTCACACGTGAGACTCGTTAAGGATTCCTCAAATTCCACACTCTCCTTGGCGACGGGCTTTGAGATCTCCAGGCATGCTGCGACCACAGGAAACAACTGTCAATATCCTTGTACTGTGCATTACTCGATGTTGAAGCCATTTTGGGAGGATATTGTGTTCTTGATAACAAGGGACAAGTATGGATGTTGGAAGTTTCCTGCAATGTGTAATAGGAGAAATATTTCAATTTTTTTCAAAATGTGGCACTCTTTCTCTCTTGCACGCGTGCGTTATAGTATGTGTTTATGTCAGGCTTTGAGTAAATTGGCAACAGAGTATAGAAATATATTTTCAGACTGGGAGGAAGGTGTAGGCACTTGTTTTTTGTTGTAGAATGCCAGCTAGGCCTGTATTGTGATTGTGCATTCTCACTTGCTGGCTTTGAAACACTATTGGTATAATATCACTTCACAATTTCTTTCTCAGCCTTCTTTTACTCAAAGAAAGAGAATACATCTAACTATTGGTTTAATTGCTGATGTTACTGGCATACTTGTTTGTTGATTGTTCAATGCAGAATGAACCCAAGCCAAAGAAAAGTATGACTCTTCTGTTGGTCTTGTCGTGGAAAGAAGGTGTCCAGCAAGTGTGGGCGGGGGAAGCCAGCGATAAAGTTGAAAAGAAACAGGTATGACTTTGTGTTTGTTTTATTTCTTTTTTGTTATAAAAGTTATACTTTTTAAAAGCTATACTTTTTAAAAGCAACTTAATATTAGTTAAAATGCACACACACGCACACACAAACAGTGGCACCATCTTGCACATGTAATAAAGGCACCAGAGGTGCTCCATAAATTATGTTTCAGTTCACTTTGTTGTAAGTGTACGTGTTCCTTTCAGCCGTAGGTGTACTTGGACCTTTTTATACTAATATGCTTCACATGTTATGAATTTATAAAGTTCTTTGTCTTACCTTACTTTGCTGACTTCAATAGGAACTGTTTTATAGTGAATAATACATTTACAGTAGCAGCCAGTTTACCTTGTGTTTGTTTGTGTGTGTTGTAGGAAATGGTGTGCAGTGTTCGGTCCATCTCTGAGATACATGTGGAAAATATGACGGTCACTCTGTCGCTCAAGGATGACTCTACTGAAGCAGAACAGCATGAAGAGATAGTATTGGTGAGTTTATGTCTATGTTTGTTTGTTTGTTTGTGTGTGTGTGTGTGTGATACCTAAGTATGTGTGCATATTTCCTTATTGGTTTGTCTAATGCTATAGAATTAACTATACTTTCTTGTTCTGTAGAATTTTTGTGACAAGCTGGAGTCCCACTCCTTTGCTGTCATTGCTCAGACGTACTATCAGATCATGGTGGATGCCAACGCCATCATCGTCACTGGATCGCTGGCTCCTGCGGAAGAATTCCTGAAAGTTGGCAAGAATTGTACGTTTTGATTCATCTTGTTAGACATTTGTTATTTATTCTTATTGATGGTCTCTCTCTCTCTCCCTGTAATAGCTTCTGACGGGTTAAAATCCCAGCTATGCCACGCCCCCATTCCGCCATATTATGTGTCGAACATGCTTAACAAGAACGGGATGATGACCGACGGGAATTTCTTAATCCGGGAGAGTCGGAACCAGCACTCCGCCTACACCTTGTCCCTGTGCTTCCAAGGCTCGGTCATGAGCTATCGGATAGTGTACAGCCCGGAGGAAGGATATCTCTTCCAAGACCCGAACAACAGGGGCACCGAGGCGGAGACCCACAAGGTATTCACCACTTTGCTGGAGCTGATCGATTATCACAAGGAGTTCACGGTTAGTGGGACTTACTAGTAGTACTGACTAGTGGGCTCATCTGATGTAGTTTCTGTTGACCTGGATGGCTGATAGTCATTGGAGTACACTTAGACTTATATAATTGACCACTATTAAAAGACCGGTTAATTAATTTATAATTATAACTGATTTGAGATCTGGGGAGGTGGGAGGGGCTGATAATGTTGGTTGTGAAATAGAATGATGAAGTTGAGTACAAGTCTTACAATTATTGTGTTTAGGAGGGCTTACCTGCAGTGCTGAAAATGAACTATGCTCCTGATGTAACCGGTCCTATCCCGTTACTGAAAGTACAGGAAAGAACTCTAAGCAGAGGTATGATGCTTCATTGAGTTATTAGTTTAATTGACTATTATAATCACAAATTTGTTAGTTTATTATTTTATAAGATACGTGTGTGTTTGATCTTGTGTGTGGTATTCAAATCATTGAGCCTTTGGTTTAGTGTTGACAATTTCCATCACCTTGGTATGATATATGTAAAGGATACTAAATATGGCCTAGCTGGTTGCACTGAAGAGTATGTATGAGGGAGGATTGTGTTCCTGTAGGTTCCTTGAACAGTGGCGGCAACCCTTCCTTCCCCACTCACATTGAACCTCCATTCAACGACCGCACTTCCACCTCGTCTTCGACCGGCTCTCCGCACAGCTCCTCCAGCTCCACCTACATGCCAACTATCGACCATCCTGCTGCTCCATTTCCTGGACATGGCATACAAGATCCTGGTCGAATAGGAAGTGACAGGAGACAATTGACAGAATCACCGTACATTCAAGAACTCATGGAAAAAGGTGTAAAATTTTTCCGTTACACCGACCTCATCACAAAGAAAGAATTGGGTCATGTAAGTGTTTTTTTTTTTTTTTTTTTTTTTTTTTCTTTTTGTTTTTGTTTATTTTAATGTTTATACATTTATCAGTTTGTAGCTATTAGCAGAAAATCTTGACACAAATGTAAAATTATTTGAAGCCTATATTGGTTGTTGTGTAAGCACTTAGTGAGGTGACTTGAGTTGTGGGTGAGCTGTTAAGGCTGGTGGAAAGCTAAAAAGTTGGTAAAGGATCTTCACCAGTTGGTGACACTAAAGGTGGTTGTAGAGGCAATTTATATTAGGATAGCTGAAGTAGTGTACTAATGATACCTTACCTAATGTATTCTCTACAGGGTCACTATAGCACTGTGTATCTGGCAGAGCTGGGGTCCAGCTCAGACGTGAAGAAAGTGGCAGTGAAGATACCAACTATGAAGGAGACGAACGTACAGGAAGTAAAGTTTGACCTCAAGAGAGAGATCCTTACCATGAACTCCCTGGATCACCCCCACATCGTGAAGCTGCTGGGAATATCCGAGAGTGAGTGATGATAGAGGGCGTGGCACATGTCAACAAGTTGTTAGTCTTATGAAATAAAACTAGTGGGAACCACGAGAAGGTGCGTATATATATATTGTACTTATTACATGACTAAAAGTGTGATATGGTGAAATATTTCATGAGCAGGCCTAATTTATTTTCACGAGCCAAAGAAAGGTAGCTGTAAAAAGTGGTGAACTTAGCTATAAGTACAAGGGTAATGAGCTTGCGCAATACAGCGTGAAATAACAACCGCGAAATATTGCGAGTTATTTCACGGGTCACGTACCTAAAAATATCACTGTGAAGATATCTAGGGTGGAATATATATATATATATTATCAGCATTACTTTGTGTTTACAGCTAAACACTTCCTAGACTTCATTGGCACGATTCCTGTGATGATAATGGAGTTTGTGAATGGCGGGTGCCTCAGGGGATATTTGAATGGCATTGACAGAGTTACGTTATCTATGGATCCCACAAGATATCTCAAGATCAAAGAAAACTTTCTGCTCTATGGCAAGCAGATAGCAGACGGCATGGGTTATCTGGTGAGGAAGGAAGGGACTAGAAATTATGACAACACAATTTATAATATAATGAAAGATACAATCAATTCAGTTTGCTAATAATGAATAAAAAATAAATAAATAGATATTAAATAATAATAATAAATTTAGCAAATCTTAATAAAATTCAACATATTTGTGTTACAGGAAGACAGAAAGGTCATTCATCGAGACTTAGCCACAAGGAATGTGTTAATGGTGTCAGAAAAACACGTGAAGATCTCTGACTTTGGATTGGCTCGAGAGAAGATGGAGGAATCAGACTACTACAAGTCCAAGTCCACCACTGACCTGCCGGTGTACTGGTACTCCCCGGAGTGCCTGGACACGTTCAAGTTCAGCACCAAGGGAGATGTGTGGAGCTATGGTGTCACTCTGTGGGAGATGTTCACCATCGGAGAGAAGCCTTCAAAAGAACTCAACGAAGTCATGAGAAAAGCAGGGCCAACAATAACCCATTACCAAGCGGTAAGACTAAGGGTTTAATTGTTTGTTTGTTTGTTTTATTAATTTTTTTCATTAATTATTATTATTATTTTATTTTTTTATTGCCTGTTATGGTGAAGACCTTTTATATATATTTTTTTTAACTTATTGATCATGTCTGCGTGTGCAGCTGGTGAATTGGTACAAAAGTGGACGAAGATTGAGCAGCTTAAACTGTGAACCTCACGTCTACAAAATCATGAGCCAGTGCTGGAACATCTTGCCATCTCAGAGGCCGACATTTGTGGATCTCTCCAAGCAGCTGAACGACCTACACATGCTAGTGAGCCAGCGCAATGCTGGCAAGGTAGCAGGCCCCACCCCTTCAACAGGAAGTACTAGCAGTGCGGCCAGTAACGGTGTCACTTCCCCTCAGACTCCCAAGGGTGTGAATTTCTTCACAAGCAGATCGGCTGCGACCATTGCTTCGCCACCCATCACACCCATTAGCAGCATGCCCCTTTTGGGAAGTGCTAATTCCTCCAACAAGCCTGTCACGCCCCCATCATCGATTGCTACCGCCTCTTCTCAGCATGGCCCTGGTTTCCCAAGTCCTTCCCAGCAACCTGCAAATGGGTTTCCCGCCATTCCTTCAATCATGGGCAGCAACAGCGGTGGCAGTGGGAGTGCAAGCCACACCCCTTTCCCGTCATCTCATTCACAGTGGACAGGACCTCCACTAGCAACGTAACCACCTGTATTCAATACCCTTTCGTAGCCTCTGACTTTATTCTCTTCAGCGGCAACATTCTCAGTTCTTCCCACATCAACCGAACTTTGCACTTCCACTCACTGCAGTCAAATTGTTCACCGTCTGTCAAAGCTGATGACAGCTCTTACTTCTGTTGCATAATCTCCTGTTTTCAATCACTCTATTGTAGCTGACTTGTATTTTTTTATTATTATTTTCATTTTGATGGAATTCAATGCACTTTGCTTATCTTGTCTTTGGTCACTTGTTCAATTCTATGAAGTGTTGGTTTTGTTCTCTAGTTTCATAATACAGTGGAGCCTCTGACAGTGAACTCTTTAGCAAGCAAATTGCCTCTCAAGTTATCAAACTTTCCGCTTGCCCCTCTAAATAGAAAAGTATTGCTTATCATATCTTGGAGTGAACAACCCCTGATTTGTGAACTGAAAAATAAAAGCCTAGGTCCCAAATTGTTCTATTTGATGAGGTAAAGGGTCAAACTACATTAACTCTCTAAAATTCCCTACCGAAACAGGCTGCACACTCGATACTGTTGAAAGAGGTGTGTTATATGGCTTCGTTATGACGCAGGAGTCTGCATTTCTTTTATAGGCCAATGGTTTGTGGAATATAAGCAGCAGTTTTTGATCCAGTGTATGCAATGTAGCGTTTTATCCACTCATGAAGGAGATAACTACTTCATTTATTGTAGCTAGTCTGTTAACCAG
>WLWI01005326.1_pt1 | contig 10755 bp, 5 predicted proteins | sample 6701501 | NCBI WGS metagenome assembly WLWI01 (sample SAMN12718690, study PRJNA515312) | sponge metagenome | isolation source: marine sponge | host: Mycale hentscheli | place: New Zealand: South Island, Marlborough, Capsize Point | collected 2014-11-01
CACCTTACCTGTCACTCATATACCAAATTGCATTTACTACACCTTACCATACTGCCTCTATCAACCAAACACCACCTTACCAGACTGTCACTAAAAACCACACCTTACCAGACTTCCTTGAATGGCCATACCTTACCAGACCACAGCTACCAAACGACACCTTACCTGACTACATTGTTACCGTACTAAGACAAAATGAGGTGCAGCATACCATGCATCAGACACACACACACACACACACACACATTTAGAATGTTGCTAGTCACATGCTAGCAACCTGATTGGTCTGTTTCATATTTAATCTCTTCAAGTGATTCATTTTCTGTGGCATTTATAAATCGAGTAGATCAGACACTTGTCGCTACACTCTAGTCTTTACTGCAACAAACTTTTTGTTTATTTCTTACTACATTTCTATAACAGTTAGATTCGGTAATCGTGAATCTACAGTGTTTGGCCTCAGCTCTAGGCCTCCAGTTCCTAAATGCAGCACATCACGATATCCCAATCTAACTTATACACATCTCTCCCACATAGCAAACTCCTCCCATTTCCAAGCCCTCACCAAGGCTTGGTGGTCATCTTTATTGAACCTGGTGAAGAGCTGGTTGGAGGCATCAAACAGCTCCACACTCGTCAGTTCAAAGAACTCGCGAGTCAGTCCTCCCCAATCCAACCCTGAAACACAGACAAACAACAACAATAGCAACAACAACAACAACAACAACAATTGCGGCTCAAATATAACAATGCAAAATGGTAAGCAAGCTACACAACTTAGCGAAATTTAAAATAAATAGATTTAAAAATTTCTCCCGCCCAGATAAAGAAGTTAGGATAGAGCTCACCTTCCTCTCCCTGGAACTCAATGCAGAACTTCTTACACCAGTCATTAGTAGAGAAACTCTTTGTGGCTTGTCTTGTCTGAAACAATAATAATAATAATAATAATAATAACAAAGACATCAACAATAATAATAAACAACAACACCACAACAACATTCACGTTATACTAACAGTCTTTGTGGGAATAGCATGGAGCTCCTTATGAAGTGGAAATCCTTCGAGCACATGGTACAAACAATATCTAATATAAATTAATGCAAATGTAGCTAGGAAATGTCACAATAGTAGTAGACAAGAAATCTCTCCAGTTTCATCCATTAATAATAATTAAAAAAAAAAGAAAAAAAAGAAGAAGAAGACTTGAACGATGTTATCTGATTTTGAAAGATCCACTCACACCTAAAGTAATTTATCAATATTATTTGGTGCCTAAATATATAAGTTTATTATTTGGAGTCCGGGAAAGTCCCGATAATTTTTTCCCTACTCAATCATAATAAGACCTTGACAGTATCTTACTATCTTAATAAAACTTAATTAATCTTGTTCAAGATCTTAATAAGATCCTAATAAAAATTTTTTTTTTTTTTTAAAGATCTTAAGTAAGGATTTGTTGCTAGTTTATTGCATATTCAAACTAATATTATATCAAGTTTTTGATATTTATGGGATACATGTTTGATTATGGAACAACTCTTGCTCTGCTGTATCATGAGTGTTTAGAGTGAAGAATATATTTGTGAAAATGTGACAGAATTCTGCTTTACTTTCATTAGTTAAAAGTATCACACAAACCCATCTGTGAGATTCCCTAAAATCCATAGATCCTTGCAAGGTTCATGCAAAAATTTCCGTAAGAATCATATCAAATACTTGCAAGAATCTATGCAAGTTTTTGTAAGGATCAGGTAGGAGAGTTAACTCTATCTTATGCCTAGTCATAGTCATGCTTGCCACTTAGAGGTCAGGGGTACAAATCCTGGTCCATTGTTCAACTTGGCTATTAGAGCTGCAGAGTAGGAGGAGGGACACTGTAGTTTGCAAGGGTTCATACTTACGTAGCATCAGCATGTATGCAATCAGATATGTCGCTATAGGGGGTCTTATAGGCAGGAGACACTTGCAGTTCAGTGAGAGCCACAGGATTAATTAAATAGAGCTGGGCGATATTGGATAATCACAGGTGATACGATACGTATTTGCATTATCGCGATAAAGCGATATATATATCACATTTCATAAATAATATTTAAAAAAACTGAGCTTGCAGTGTTCATCCACTTCCATTCCAAAGTTAGTCCACGGGACAAGACTGTGTTGCCTTCCTTAAACCAGAATTAGAACTTGTAGCCATTGCTAACTACTTGGCGCTTGTACTGTGTTATAGCCATTTTTTCTGAGCATGCTCAGTCTATCACTTGGACACATGGATTAGAGGCCTGGGACTTCTTTTCCCAGTTGTTGTTTCTGCCTGTCATGAGCGTGAAGTTCCCACATTAATTTAATGACCTGTACCAACGATTTTGTGAGAAAACGATAATATCGTGCAAATACAATTGAAATATTGCTTCGCGATGTCGGGTTTTTATCTCAGTGCAACGATAATATCGGTATATTGCCCAGCTCTATTAATAATCACACACACACAACACTTACACTCGCCACCAGGTTGAATCTGGACACACAAAATCTCTTTTCCCCTCTGTTCATCTTCTTGTGATGCTCTCTAAGTTGGTTAAAGAAGAAGATTTGCTTGTCCTTGAACTTTTCTGAGCCGCCGATGTTTTTGAGCATGAATTTGTGGAAGGTTGCTCCCAGGACGTTCCTTTGGGGGGACATGAGGGTAATGGGATCTTGGAAGCCATCGTCCAGAGTGAAGAGCTTGGGGTCAGGGTGATAGGTGATCTACACATAATGATACACAACTTCTAGGAGTGGGCACTTATACATACCAGGATCATATGAGCGTTAATATATGAAACTTAGCACCTTCCCACAACCTTCAGGTACATCCACTAAAAATCATTGATCACTATTTTGTATAACTTAGCGTTAAATTTGCAGTACCCAAAATGCAACTTATAATCAACAATTTCTCCATCTCAATAGTGTTAATTGTGAAACTACATGCTACACCCCCCACGAAATGAACATGCAATGTGCCTATAGCCAAAAATATTTTCAAGGACATTTTCTAACTGTGAGCTAAATTTCATGTTTTAATCATTAAAGGCACAATTCCAGTAAAATTCTGCACATATCAGCTGGACTTGCATGACAGTGGCGGCATTGGAAATTAACTCATTACTCTCCGTGTGTTCTAATGACTGCTAATCTACTAATAATAGCAACCAACAGCGCTTGATAAATATTTATTTTAAAAAATTTTTTTTCATAGTATTAGTTCAATAAGAGATGTTTTAACCCTGAAAGTCTTAATAAGTTTTGTAAACACATTCTAGTGAAGACCTTTTGGGGTTGAAACATCTTGTACTAAAATAATACAATACTACGAAATTTTTTTTGGCCATGTACCAATATACAAGTTTCACCTTTGTCCTTATAGTTTATACAAGTAATCAGCTAAAGCAGAGAGAGAGAGAGTCTATAGAACTATAATAGGCTAGAGACAAACCAATAGCTAAAATACGAGTTAGAGCAAGCATTAGGTTGAAATGTATTCACCTTTGCAAGGTCAACTGAAAATCTACGAAACATTGCAATACATCCATTCATGTACATACATTCACATACATGTACATGTGTGCTTACCTGAGTTGACGGAGATACTTTACATGTAAATGTTCTTGTGGGGAATAACCGTAAAAAATACTCTCTGACTTGAAGTTGCTACAGGAGGAGAGGAAAAAGTTCACCAAATGACTCCACACATAATAAGTGAACTATAAATTATATACAGATCATCTGTAATCACAATCATAATCCTCATAATGATGATAACAACAACAACAACAATAATACTAATAATAATAAATGAATTATGATGATAATAACAACAACGATAATATGATAATGATAATAATAATAGTAATAATAATAATAATAATAATAACAATAATCTGCAGTTGTAGCAGTGAGTGAGTTGTGTGGTGTTACTGACCCGTGGAGAGATGTAGCAGTAGACCTTCTTGAGTTTGTCAGATATGACAGTCGCCTCGTAGTAAGAGTTGAGGTTCTTCTTACTCACATTCTTCTCCACTGTCTTCATGTCTTCATCTAGCAGGACACACCCCCAGATGGGCAGGACACACCCCCAGATGGGCAGGACACGTGTGTGTGTGTGTGTGTGTGAGGCATGCAAAATTAGAAGAATATAAATCACTCGAGCTACTAGTTGTCAGCATTAATGTAGAACTTTTTTTAATGCCATAATTATTTATTTCGACACATTCGTAATACAATGAAATGCAACAGACACACACAAAAGCAAAATAATTAAAAAACAACAAAAACAACAACAAAACAACAACATAAAGGATGGTAATGCAAAAACAAAGCAAGCAAACAAACAAACAAACAGTAGAAAAAAAAGCAGTCAGACTATTCCATTTGAATATTAGCAAACTCTACACCAGTCTACACAATGGCCAACAACAGTACCTCTGGGACTACTAAGTCTGTACATCACTCGTGAAATTACAAGTCAGCAAAGTTGATGTAAAGTAAATGGAGTGTGGACTATTTAGGGAGCAAATTAGTATGACAAAGTCTGTGATTACAGTAAAATAGTAAAATTCTGATGCTCCAAAAAACGTTTCATTAAATAAAAATGAGCTTTAATTAAAAAATCATTTGGCTATTTGAAGCACACCAAATTCCTGAAATGATACTCCAGTGGTCATTTTATCTGCCTCTCTTCTGACCTGTTTTTTGTTGTTTATAATGTGCAGTATTAAATTTTTTTAACAGTTTCTGTTCACAAGTGAAGACACTTTACCGAACCAGAGTCTCAGAATGGTACTACTTGACTGAAATTACACAATTTGTCACTAATTAGCACTCTGAACAAGTTAGTTTTTGCCTTAAGTGAGAAAGTTTCAATCTAGTTTTTATGAAGGGTTAGAACTTGATAATATTAGAGGTATGTACTCTTGCTGGCCGCTGTGACTGTGGTGGGCGTGTCTCTCCCTCACCTGACAGACTGAGGATAGTGAAGTATGGCGGACCTAGTCGGTTCCCAGCGTACTTGACACAACCGACATAGTGACCCTCCTCGTCTAGCTTGAGCAGAAGCTCATAACAGCTATTGTCGTTCTTGTATGCCACAAATTCATGTTCCACCAGATCCCCAGCCGCACAACCCTAAATAATGCACACACACCTATCTACCAGCTCCTCAGCCACAAATCTTTAATAACATGAGAAACATTGGGTAAATTTTGGGCAATTCTTCCCCCCAAATATATCCAATACAATAGAAGAGGAACACATCTTAATGCTAAAATTGTAAATACACTTATAAGTTAGAAGATACTAGTATTTAGAGAAACAATCCCCAATTTTCTTTTTTTTCCCACAGTAAATATATAAGATAAGGCAAACATTGACGGTGTATGCTGTACAGCATAAGTAGCATTACTACAAACATAACAACTTACTAACATCAAAATTAACAATCTTTATATCACTGCCACATATCGAAACAAAGTTTAGTTTGTGTAAAACAGTAAAAAAAGGATATGGAGTGCCAGTTGTTGGTTGTCAAGAGCTGTTGGTAGTCAGAATGCCGTAGTATTAATGCTAAGGAACCTACTACTACTCGAGGGAAGCTGAGGTAAGTACGTAATTCCATATTTGTTAGCTAAATATGCAAAAATAACTCTGGCCTTTCTTTTTTGTAGCTAAGAGCTTGTTTTCAACAGTGACTGGTAAATTCAAATAGTCAGAATGACTCAAATTTGGTACTAAAAAAGTTACCACAGCTCAAGAAAATGAGGTAAGAAAGTAATTTTTGTATTTGTGTGCTAAAATTGATTGTCTTTTTTTTTTGTAGGTGAGAGCTTGTTGTCAAGAATTCAAGGTAATTCAGATAGTCAAAGTAACTTCAACTTGATACTACAGAAGTTATCAATACTCAAGAATGAGGTAAGTAGTAATTCCATATGTTGGATAAAATTACAAATAATAACACTGGTTTATATTTTATCGTAGCTGAGAGCTTGTTCAAGAGTTACTGGTGATTGAGATTATCAGAATGGTTGATGTTTGATACTACAAAAGCTACCATTAATAAGGTAAGAGAGTGATCTTGTATTTGTTTGCTGAAATCAAATGTCATAACTGCTATTATAGTGTTTGCATGAAGTAAGCTAAAATATAGTAACATTTTTATGTTACCTAACTATCAGGCTCGCTCGCCATTTGTGCTCAAGCACACCACTAGTCATAAATTATGTAAACATTCAAACTGTGGGGGACAATTTACTTTCAAAAAAAAAAAGAAAAAAAAAAAGAAAGAAAGATAAACACTTCTCTACACAATAAAAGGTTTGAAATATGAACTTTCAAAGTACTATAAGATTCTAGTGTGGGAAAGAAAGAGCTACATGTACATAGTGTGTGAGTTTTCCACGAATCATGTAAAAATGCAATAAACCACAGCTATAAATACGATCGATATTATTACAGGTAGAGCAAATGTGGCTACAAATGCACTCCTGACGATGTGAAGGTGCTTAGCGTCTTCAGTGTTCTCTAAGAATCCCCGAGATTGACACTGGGAGGATAAGTTGAAACACTGCCTCGGCGCTATGGCTTGGCTGTTCCTATATCGTATGATGGGATTGCCCTCAGGGTTAGCCTTTATGAAGTCTATGTACGTCCTTCTAGTGAAGTTCCTGCCAAGATAATACCCTCCTTTGTTGAGACAGTCAAAGTCTACAAAGGGCAGATATAAGATATCCTCTCCTAGAGCATTCTTCACAACATTTTCATCGTTATCTCTCACCGTCAAATACATGGCGTTAAAGTTGGGGAATCCACGAATCTCCATCAGTCGAGTAAGATTGTGTTGCGGTAACACTTTGTCGAGGTATCCATCAAAGTAGAGAGTTGTGTGGTAGCCGTCTCTGGTAGAATAAGCTATATGCTGAATAAACCTAGAATTGGGGATGACAATGGCTATGTTGGTGAACATAGAAAACAACGTCATGCAGAGGAAGCTCCACAGCCACACTTTGTGAAAACTAGTGGCCTCTTCATCGTTGTCTGCTTTCCTATAGCAAATTGCTCTGTAGCGAGCAACAATTGCTATAGTTATGAAAGCAACTACCAACGGAGCAAACCCAGTAGAAGCAAGAAAAAACACAGTGAAGTCATAAATTATGTTCAATTCAACATAGTGATCTACCCAATTGACGTCTTTCTTGCGAAAAGGAAACAAAAGCGTGCATTTGATACAGCCACTCTCGGATCCACTTTTATCACCACAGGAACTACATTCTTTACACAGAGTCATGATGCAGCAGAGGAATGAACTGCCACCAATGGAGGCCAAGCTAACTACAATGTATATTACCACTTCTATGCAGCCAAACGAAGGACAGTGCTGTAGGCGGAGATTCCATATGTTGCTATATCCCTTCATGGGGTCGCCGACAATCTGACCGTAAAAGTAGATTCGGTATAGGATAGGAAAGTACGAGATGAAGCTGTTGTAAGTCCAGGAGAAAAGGAATCGGTGGGTGTGGCTAGAATCTTTTAGTAAATAATGGATAGTATTTTCATACAAATTTCTAGCGAAGTAATTCATTGCTGCTTGAACTATAGCCAATCCAATATCTAGGGACAAAATGACCTTTACAATGTTGGATATGTTCTTATCATGGAGGTGAATACGAACTTTCCTTTCAAGATACACGGTCAGAAGAAAATACAAAAAGAAAAACGTGATGAAAAAAAAAATGGCTCCCACCGATATCCAGAAAGAACCACAGCACTTGGAGGTACTCGTAGTGACAGATTTCTCATCAGACGTTTCTTCATTTCGAGAATACAAAGTCACCATTAAGTAGCTCAAGACCAAAGCAGAGGCAATGACCACAATGCAGTAGAACCACATTACTGGGTTGTCTATTAGTAAGCGAAACCGACGAAGGCATTGGTTCAAAGGCGCTATCTTGAGGTACCAGAAATCACAATCTCCATTGCATGTGGGACACATGTAGAAATTAGAGCTGTGCTCGTTGCATATATCTATGGCAGGGTTGACAGCACCATCCACGGTGTAGAAAGAGATGGCTGTGAATGCCAGCCCAATGACAGACACTATTGCCAGCCACATAAAGATGTAGTGAAGAGATGCGAAGTAGTATTTGAGCACGCTAAGGGATTTAGCCGAGCCACACTGGCACAGATGACAAACACTTTGAGACCACTCCTCTAAAGGACTCTCTGAAGACACTGATCTAACCTACTGCTCGATTGCTGAAACTTGTTATTTCAACTAAGCTAGTTTTATATGGAAGCACCTACTTTAAAGAATAGGTAAAGTTTTGTCACCTTCAATTGAAAGTGTGATTAAAAGCGGGTGGAATAGATGAATGGTGGTAAGTTATGTACAGTATTACACCATACGCAACAGTGTTGTTCCTTACCTGAATATCCATTGTCCAATAGTCAAAGCACGAAGGTAAGTCTTGTGTTGGTATGTTCAGTAAACATGTATGTGTGAAAGTGTTGTAGCTTAAGAATAGCACAACTAAACATTGTAGTAGCAAATGAACATATTAGCTGCCTTTACACAGCTTTGTCGGCTATACGGCAGTAAACATGTCTTAATACGTTAGCTTCAAACTTGTGCAGTAACTTCTAAGAAATGCCTATTGTTTTTGTCTTGTTTTGTTTACAAGTCAAACAGTTGCGGTGAGTGGCTACTATGGCATTGAAATCCCTTTTCCAAATGTACGTAATTTAAAAACTCGACTGTTGTTAGTTGCTGGAGTGCTAGAAATTAAAAACAATCACCATATTGTAATCTTATATAACCTGTAACTAGGAGGCTTGCTCGCCATTTGTGCTCAAGCACACCACTAGTATACTGGAAATAATCTTAAATTCAATCCAAATATTAGCATTATATTTCACGTTGATTATTGTCTTCCAATGGATTTTTAAAATACTTGCATAAGAGTTTTAAGTTTAAGTGACTGACCTTCTTTATCTCAATGTGCACTAGGTTCTCCTCAATCTCTGCCTGGTTGCCAAATGAGTCCTTGGGAATGATCTTCATGGTAGTGTACACTCCAGTGGTCACCAGCAGCACCGCTGTGTTGTCTAGAAACACCGTCTTGTTGGAGTCCACCATACCTGTGTGTGTGTGTGTGTGAATGTGTGTGTGTGTGTGTGAATGTGTGTGTGAATGTATGTGTGTGTGTATGAAAGAGGGTTACAGCAGTGAGTATGTGAATGCATTTGGATCAGAGAAAGGGTGTATGTTCCAACAAATATTAGAAAAATTTACCGTAGACAAGTTCGCTTAGCTATGTGTATCTAGAGGATTCTCACCCACCTAACTGAAAAATGCCTCATCCAAACTAAAGGTCAGAAAAAAGGTCGGAATTTGTCATCAGCAAAACACATGAATCAAGATACTGGATTCTTATTTTCATTAACAAACACACGCTGAGTAAACAGAATTTCGACAAGAAAATTTACATATTACCACCACTACTATAATATGCTTGTGTGTCAGTAACAACGACAGTGTGTGTATTCATGAGTAATAGTTGACTAGCTGAGCCAGGTTGGTAAAGTGTCGCCATAAATGAATGGGTAAAACGACACCACAAAATGAATGGGTAAAGCATCATCACAATTCAGGCAAGGTGGGAAATGACCACTATGGACAGAAGTACAGAGAGACTGAGAGAAGGAGAAGGGAATCCACGACTCAAAAAGAAAGAACTGAAGAGAGGGAAAGACCTCAGGAAGAAAGAGAGCAGGAGAGGGAAACTGGTGTAACTAAACCATGTGGTAGAGGATAATAAGAATGGATAAAAAAAAAGTCGTATGCAACTGCATTCCTAATTGAAGCACACCAAGTGCCACTGTGTGGCTGGGACTTGCTAACGATAAAATGCTAAGATTGCATGCATGCAACATGTAACCTGACATTACACCAAGACGTTACACGTACATAGATCCCACACCCTCCCCTCCTCCCCCACCCCACCCCCATACCTGGCAGATATTTCCTGTGGATCTCCCCACCGCCAAGAGGTTTATTGTTGATCTTAATATTGATGATATATCTCCCGGCCACCTTGGTGGTGAAGGACACCTTGAACGTGTGCTGCCCGTTGAGAGGCGTGGGCTCCACCACGTGTGGGATGTTCGCCACCTGGCCACTAGTTGACACTATCTTACACATTAATTTGTCCGATGGCTTGAATTCGTAGGGAGTGCCGTTTCTACACACCATCTGGAAAAGTGTAGTCATACGCATAAAACTCCAGTATATTATAATAATAATGTATTGCCATTGTAAATAATATAAATACTAAGATGGCGGGCGTATGTTAGGTAAAAAAGGTGAAAATGGATGTAGTTTTCACATCACTTGGTGCAGTAGTCCCGACATGCATGCAGCTAGGGTTTCATACAGGACTTCAATGAGGGTGGGAGACACTGTGTGTGCTTAGCCACACCCATTTTTAAAACTCGTACTATGTGATGTACCTACATGATCTTACTACTCATAGAATTCAAGTCTTTCTAAGCAACTATAACTTCCTAAAATTCTGGAGGAGCCCCCCCCCCCCCCCCCCCCCCCCCCCCCCCCCCCCCCCCCCCCCCCCCCCCCCCCCCCCCCCACGCCGGGTCCTGTGGATGCGTTCACGTTGCCGTTGTCTTTTTTGTTTTTTTTTTTTTTTTTTTTTTTGTTTTGGT
>WLWI01005327.1_pt1 | contig 10755 bp, 7 predicted proteins | sample 6701501 | NCBI WGS metagenome assembly WLWI01 (sample SAMN12718690, study PRJNA515312) | sponge metagenome | isolation source: marine sponge | host: Mycale hentscheli | place: New Zealand: South Island, Marlborough, Capsize Point | collected 2014-11-01
AAAATAGACTTCAAACCAAATTACCTGTATTGGATGAATGACATGCTTTCATTATTTTGTCTTTCTCTTCATTATTTTGAACAACAATTCTCCATTGATTACTGCTGCTGTCAGATTTCCTTGAGAGACTCTTGAAATACAATAAACCACCTTCACATTTGTAATTATCCCTGATCTAAAGCAGATAAATTTAAGTTTTACTGAGTAACTAAGTGCTAAACAACAACAAAAAATTTTTATTCATTATTATATATAATATATCAGTTTATAATATAGAATTATTGCACTCATTTTATAATATATAGAATTATTGCACTCATTGCTATTCAAGCTTTGTATACTGTACCATTGTTATTGAAAAATAACTTGATATTTTCTATAGCATAGGTATTGGCAGTTATTTAGTTGGTTGATGAATAGCAAAGCAGCTGACTTAGGCTGGGACAGATATATCTTAAGAAAGAATGTTGCTACAGAATCTAAGTAGTACCTATGGCTAAACACAAAGCAAGAATTCTACAAAATTAGCCCAAATTCAAAAGCCTAACCAATCTTGTTACTTACTAACCTTACGGCGAAAATTTCATTTTTTATCCTTTATCATGTCTGGCGGATAAGTACCACTTGTCAAGAAGCCATAAATGTATTCAAACTCGTTCTCCATACTTTTGAGTAGCACCATGTGCCCCGGGTCACGAGATCCTAACGGGGTCACCAATTCCTAGTTCTGAGTGACCCCCAGGTCACCGTTTACTGGAATACGGTGACACCCGATCACCAAATTCTGGGGGTCACCAAATCCTCCGACACCGGCACACCGCCTACGCAATTTTTTGTTGATGGTTGCTATGCACGATTACTACTATTGTATACTTACAGGGGCTTCTCCACTACAACACAAGGACAAAGTACCTGCCGAAGGAGCCGCTCACTAATTTTAGAGTGAATCTGGAGGAAATATCAGGAAATATCGGGGCCTGGTTATAAAACTTTGTAGCACTTTTTGGAGCGGTGCGGTAAGTTGGAGCTCTGCAATTTGGTGCACTACTAGCCGAGCCGGTACTCTAATGAGTTCTTCTCCATTTCAATATTACTTTATGATTTATTCGCAATGTTTTCTATTTATAAGATATTGAAAAATTCTCTACGTGGTGCAGTTCATTATTTTTTTGGTTTACCCGTGTGTAAAATGTTTGTGTCGTTCTCATTATTAGATTCCAAGAAAAACTCATAAAAAATTTGGAACTTTAATTCCACTCGCACTTCTTAAGAAATAGCCCCACCCCCATATCTCGTACTACAAGTACGCGAGCAATTTTTTTTCAATTAATTTGTATTGGTTCTAAAAAGAGCCGCCTATATCAAGAGTAAACAAACATTAATACAACAGTAACAAGAGAGTCAGAAGAGAGAGCAGTTTCTTGGAGATAGCCAGAGGTGAAGGCATTAGATCTGCGCAGCTTGGGAAGTCTTCGCTCCACAGAAATCGAGCCTGATGGAACCATCTGCTTGAGTTCAGGTGCGCATAGTCCGGAGAACGGCTACAGGAGGAGAGGCAGCCTGGTGCACCTTGCCGCGTGAGCTCAGATGACGTATGGAGAGTTGCTGTAAACGGATATGAGACAACAAGAAGCTAAACTAAAACACAACAACTTCGCAAAGTATACTTCTGCTACTACTGCGCGATAGTTTCTGCTCGCGTATTATCGAATGGTGGGGTATTGGCGGGGAATAAATTAATGTCCGGATCTACAGGCGGTGCGCGTTGCTATGTGCGGCCACCCTTAATGCGACTTTGAACTGCCCGACTTATTAATGTATAGCAAAACTTTGTAAACTAACACTATTGAAAACCCCATCAGCTAACATTTGTTTGTTCACCAAAAAGAAATATTATTGAATGTCTTGTAATGCCTATATAGTACATGCCCCATGCACCCACTCACACCAATGTTGTCATTGTTGTACTGGACTGTGCCTTCAAACAAGCCAGCTAGTATGTCTATCAGAATCAATGTGTCTTTATGGTTCTTCAGCAATGGCTTAATACTATAAGGACATGAAATATAGATTCCCCGCATACATACATACATACATACATACATACATACATACATACTTGAACAAGTTTTCCACAGTTTGCCATTTTGACTTGTCCAATAGCATGGCACTAATAGATGAGAAAGCTTCTAAGATGCTAAGAGGACAAATTTTGCCTGTGAGAACAGCCAAACAAATAATATATAAAGTCGTAACACAAACACAAGTAAAACTTCACAACACAGCGCAACTGAACACCACTTATCAACACAAAACCAGCTGGCCTTATTTCATCCAAGCAGTAATATTCACACTGAATGCACTTACCATACGTTCCCAAAGAAGTAGCAGTAACTTCAACATACTCAAAAAAATCAACTTTAGCAAGTACAGGTGCGCTTGTTGCTACTGCTCCAACGACCAAATTAGGATATAGTTGTCTGAACCATGCCGCCAGTGCTCCTGAATAGGACCCTCCAAATGCCACCCACTTATTCCTAGATGACATGTTATAGATGGATTGCATTGTAAGAGTGAAATAAGCGAAGTCCGCCAAAGACTGTCTGCTAGAAAGATATTTCAAACTGGACAAGGAAGCATCACGTGTCGGGTGACTGTCACCATAGAATCTGTAAGAAGAACAGTGCTCCCATGAGTATGCACACACCACCTTATTAACACAATCTAGTGCACGAGTATGAAGGCAAGTTATCAATGAGTCTTATCAAGCTAACAGAGTAAATTGTCAATGCTCATAAAATTTACATGGTAGCCTATCAATGAAGAACCACACTTTAGAAAACATGTTTTCCCACAAGAGTAACACAATCCACATTAGCTAGCTAAATAGTATCGACAATGAATGAAATGTTTACTATAGCTAAAAGATAATTCTTGAAAGCATTATGTGTTGTTAATTTCTTTCAATATGTAGCTATACTGAAAGGAAGACAGTTGGGGGGGGGGGGGGAGTTGAGTTTAAGTTTGCAATTTAATGGCAAGCTCAAATAAAACTACCTCAACTATTAATGTAACATACAGACTTCCAATAAATTACTTTAAGTAAAACTCAAAATACTATGCCAGCTTTATAATAACTATAGCTACTTTTCATTACTTAGTTCAATAACAACAACAGCCTCAATAATTTGTCTCTGATTGAGCTAAAATTTTCACCTGTGTTCCACGCTGAAAACAAGTGCTCCATATTTTTTTGCCATTACCATGATGCTAGTATCAATAACCAGCCAAGCGGGACTGGCAGGGCCTTCACCTCCTAGCAGCAGGAAAACCGGACCGTGGCCGTCCCACCAGGAAGCATTAACGAAGTAACGCTGCTTCCAGTAGGTAGGCACAGTCGTCGCAAAATGGTCTAGTTTCTGGTAAATCCATTGAGCGTCAGGTAAAGTAATGTATTGCGATAATTCAGGAGGTTTCAATTTTGGTCGTCGTAAAGCGTAGGTGATACTACTCACAAAGACACTAAACAGCAAGCACAACAGAAGAGCCTTCATAACGCTCAGACTTGAAGCTTGAGGAACGATATTGCAATAGCTCTGCGCAAATTGCGAACACAGTTCTTATAAATGAAATCAAGACCCAACCTTCCACAAGCGCGCAGTTTTCATAAACAAAATCAGGAGCCAAGATCCTCAAGCACAAACTTGCTCCAAAGCTATATAAAAAACACACTGTGGGTAGCACAATTGTGGCCACAGTATACCAGAGTTCCTGGGTTAAAAAAAACATCGTTATGTTTTGAAAGTGTACACTTTCATTGTTTTTCTTTTAGCAAATTCTATCAGAAGAACCAATCATAAAGTTTCAACCAGAAAAACCTCAATTTACTTATGCAGTAGATCCTCAGTAGATCCTGATACTCCAAACAGCTGCCAGGTTGAACCTCACTCCCTTGGTTACTTAGCCTGTTTACTGCTGCTTCTGTGCTACTCAAATTGTTTCCTTGCAGAACAAAAAGCTACTTTTATACCATAAGGAATGTTGTCTCAAAAACACTATGTTAGTATGGTAAAATGTACAACAATGTCTGATTTTTTAAGATTGTAATAAAATTTGTTTTGTAGTCATAGTATAATAATATTTCAATATAAAATGTATACTCATAATCACCTTTCATTCAGTAGAACCCCTGAACTGAGAACAATTTAGAACCAGGGCTTTCAGTTCACAAACTAGAGGTTGTTTGTTTAAGAGGTGATGAACAGTACATTTTCTATAGTGAGGGCAAGCAGAAAGTGCACTAAATAGAGGTAATTGCTTATTAGAGAGTTCACTATCATAAGATTTCCACTGTAATCAGAATACCCTTTGATCGTTTGGTGTTAGGACAACTGAAGTCGTATTGTGCAGTAAGTTAGCTAGATACAGTCCACACACTGGCTTGTCGCTGAATATCCCAGAGCATCGCAAAATAATTCTAACACTAATACAAAAATATAATTCAGTCATTCTCAGGCTGAAATAAATAATAGCAAAATGTCTCGTTCTAACAGCCAATATTGTTAATTTAAACTTAACCCTACGCTGAAGAGGACTTCAGCAAGAAGTGGAAACATCGGGTTAAATTTAAATTAATAATAGTGGCTGTTAGAACGAGAAAGATTTGGTAAAATATATACAGCTCTGACCAAATGAAATGCTTTGGTGGATTCAAATCAGCGAAGGAATGGCTCCCCTGAAAATGAGCGCAGGTGTCAGTGTAAAACTGAAATAAAGCTAGATTTTTTGTAAGAATAGATTTGAAGAAGCAGCGTAAATTATTCTACCACGACTATGATAACTGAAGGCACAATCCCCACCAAAAGTATTAACGAAACCTCAAGTTGAAATATTGGTCATAAAATCAAGTAGTTGAAATGTAGCTGCTATTTTTGTGGTACTAATTTGTTTCTATACCAGGTATTTAGTCTCGTTAACCAGCCGTGAATTGGATGAAATGAGACACAGTCTCTCTATACAAGTGACTGAGCCCATTTAGATTGCACAAGCCTAAGTTTAGACAGTGATGTACAAGACACATGTAAGATCTATACACTAAATACCCATAATATGATCATTGACCTTATCTTCCACATATAGGCAAAGATATTTAGGTAAACCTCACATTGTAGATGTGGTAACTTGTGGCTTGCATTATAGGTACTCTTCTTATACATAGTCAATTTTGCCCAATTATTTTCCCCTACATAATTTTTTTTTTTATAAATTTTGCTTTCATGATAATGACACTATGTAAAGTGATATGTATTGATGTCTTACTCTCTAGAGGGATCTCTTACCACCACAAATATTTATCTGATCTTCTGCCAGCCCAAAGCAGCCATACAAATGCCACTTGGACTGACCCCACACAGGAAAATACATTTTACCCTGAACAAGGTGCTCTCCATTAAAAAAAAAATTTGACAAACAAAACTCCAAGATTTGAGGATGTCTGCTCCTGCAAGTAAGCTGTGTATAATTTGATTTTATACTGTCAACTACCTATGTATATTTATTTATCCAGGTGTTGAATTCAACGTTATAAACGAGAGTACCAAAGTGGTAACTATAGCCACCTGCAAACTTCAGTCTGGAACCTGGACAACTGAATTTCGTTTAACAACTCTTAAAACTACACAATCTAGTACATCAGAGGTAGGAACAAAGCTGCTAGCTTTCTGTGCATTATTTGTCATATGCTGTTAGCTTGCAGATGAAAAAGCAATCATTGGAAATCCTGTCTTCTCCTTGCTGGCTGCAGGGGATGATAAAGCAATAGCAGTCTCTGTCAACTATACTGTGGGTAAAGATCCTGTTGTGTCCGTTGAAAATGGGTCAGATCAACATGACTACAGACTCCAACAGAAGAAGTTTCAAAACCGCCAGATACTCACTGTGTACATTGATGACAATTCCGATGCAAGCAAAAAGCCAACCAAATAAGAGACGAAGAGAAACTTCAGAATATAATTTAGAAGCACTGAGTAATATAAAACTAATACCACATTTACTCACTTCAATAAATTTCAAGATATAGATAATACCCAACAATTAAAACGTTTTATTGATTTATTAATGTGTAATGCAATGACAGGATAAGTATATGACTGGAGCAGAGTTAGCCACACAAAAAAACACTATCTTATGAGCCCACACTTATTTGTTCACTGAAGCAAAGTGACTACATTTTGTAGAGTCATTGATAATTAGAATATTTAAGAATATCTCCTGATATACTTTATTTTTTCAAATAGCATTTTTTTTTGGTTGTAATTGTTAGCAATAATTGTAGCTATTTTAAAGTACTTCAAAAAATGCAGATTAAAAATATGAAAGTGTACAATAAACTATGAATATTAACCAACCATTTCTAGCGCACCAGATAATTCTATAGTGATGCTAAGTGTTGGTATATTTTAAGTATGATTCCCTTGTTTCCTTGTTTGTGGGCAAGAATTGTTACCCAAGAGCCCTCAAAACCTCACACCTGCCATCATTCCTAGGTAGACCAGCAGGTGTTACTAAAAAGAATCCACTGCCACTAGTCTATATTATATTACAGCTGTTTGTACAATTAGGTAAAGTAACTAACTGCTTGAAGTGCTTGGTGGGACAGGGGGAACAGGTTTTTAAAACGTAAAAATAGAATTATTATGCTTTTCTTTTTCCTCGGCTGAGGGAAAAGTTAGTCAGAGATGGAAGTTATACAGCAAATTCTTGCATCACTCAATACAAGACAACTGAAACGTAGTTGGACTTATTACAATAAGCCAGTTAGCTGTGTTGAACTAACCACAGGGAGGACTTGATGAGGGGGTGGGAAGAGCAGATAGAGTCTCCGAGAAACATAAATTGACAATGATGGCAAAGACAAGATATTCTTACTATTTCACTTTGAATTGACTTCAATTTGGAATTTGTCCACAGTGCATATACTTAAATATTCGTCAATGCAGCTAGGTAAATAAACATTTAAATTCACTATAGTGAGAGACATAATGAAGTATATCAAGCAGTTTGCTTCATTCTAGATAAGGTTTCATTTTATTGTTGGTAGTCAATTCCCAAATAGAATTTCATTTCTCTGCCATAATGTGTTATGTTCTATTATTATTACTAGTGTAATTCTTATCCTCTGGCCCACAGTTTTTATGATCTACCTCAAACCACAATGATGCAATCTTTTGTACACTCACCTTTTGTCAGTTTGATCATTCTTGTAAAATATGAAATTGAGTTGAGTATAATTATACTGTGAATGGGGGATCTAGCTTAACTAAATATTGTGTGCAAATACTACAATGTGCTACTATTACGGTATATATATATATATATATATATACATATAGCTCGGTACACAAATTACAAAGCCATAGCTAATATACAAGATATTAATATATGCATGTATTATATCAATGGCTCAAGCTTTGTATATCCCAAAAGTGTCTGTGTCTTCCAGATCAAGTAGGTGATGTTCGTCAGCTTTTACATGGGTTCATAGATACCAGCACTATTTTTCACAAATAGAGCCTTTGAAATCACTATAAATAATTCTAAATGATAGAACAAATATGAAACCATGGATTTAATATTATCACATTGCAAAAAGTAGAGAATACTGATGTGTATTGGGAAGTGTATCACTAGAATAATTGAGTTATACTCACATGTGTATTTCACATATGTATTCTAAAATAATCCTTTTATTATACTAACAATATTATGTATTCATGTAGTATACTCATACTTACCACATGTGTATATCACTGAAATAACATTGTTATATTCAGGCATGTATACTTGAATTATAACATGCAAAACATCATGTGTATTACGAAGTTATAGTATTGTTATACTTGAGTGTTGATACTTCTAGTATACACATTATACACACTCGTGTATTACTCAGTAATCCTCCTGCTTTAACAGTACATTTAGTCTAGTGGTATACACCACACAAAAATGTGCATATATCAGTAGTATAACACTATGCCTTAAATATTTGATACACAAAGCATCAAATTTTAGTGGGTCTATCTTTATTCTTCATTCATTCACTCATTCATCTTATTTATGTATTCATTTAAATATTTATTTATTTATTTGTCTATGCTTCTATTTATGTATTTATTTTTTATTCATTTAATTGTTGTATTTATTCATTTAAATATTTATAAATAAATACTAAGGATTAGGTGGTGATTGTTCCCAGGACAGAGGAGGCACAGTTTCCTCACTGCACAGCCACTGAGAGATGCTGGAAAGGATAGTCTCTAGTCCCGGTGTCCCACATCCTTCAGCAAGCCATAGACTTTTGACTCACAGCACCCATGCAAAGGTTAAGTGTTTGGCATCGTCACGAACAATAACGGCTTTTACAATCGTAGCCCTTTAGCCAGAGTTTTCCTTTACCAAACGCAAACGAGCGTTCGGTAAAGGGTCCGATGTATAGGAAGCTCGATAAGGCGAAGCACAAGACTGGGCTATCGTTTGTGGAGTATAGGATGAATTGCCAGAGGTTTTTTTTGGACCCAATATGCTCATCTTCTATGTTCTAATCATGCTGAATTGCTGTGTGAGCAGGGTGCAAACAGTTGCGTTTCTTTGCAAACAGTGCTGCTATACAGCTGGAGAGTAACATTTCATAAACCAAAAGACTGGAAGGTAATTTTAAGTGTTAGTAGCCTAAATATAATCTCATGAGCTGTAGTAGTCTGGCATAGTGCACGGAGGGTCTGGGGACATGGCCATACCAAATTTGTTCTGGAGGAATGTGGAAGTGGTGAGTGCCCCACCTCCTTTATACCTGAATTCCCACCACAAATTAGCCATGATTGCTAAACCTGGTGGCTGATATGCACAGGAATTTCTATTTGTGGTTGAGGAGGGCTATTCCCGGTAATTGGTAATTGACCGCCGTAATATATGTGCGGCAGAACAAATTTGGTATGGCCATGTCCCCAGACCCATTCCCAGCGTAGCGGTTCGGTACAGGGTCTGGCTATGCCAGACTGCATGAGCTGGTGATGAATGTTTGGGATATGAGAGAGCCGTACCCTAATTCCATAGTTGTGGTGTGCAATAATTAGATTCGCATTACTATGCCAAGAAAATAAGGCGACTTGCAGACAGTTCTCGTTCCCATAGAACACTACAAGAAAAGAACCTTTGCTCATAATCTCCCCTTCTTCCTTTCCTCCACCTTACCCTTCCTGAAGTCAGAGTGAAGAAGTTTTATTAGTGTTTGAACTGTGGTCTGTAGGACTTCTGTCAATGGTGTAATGTCTGCTTGCGAGTATGTTCTACACTTGTCGCAACCTACCTAGTTTTAATCCGCTTGTTTTTTTGAAGTACAAGAATGAAAAATGTTACTGAACAACATATCTGCTATGAAATATACTTGATATAATATCAAATGTTATACTAAACCAAGTCTAAGTTGACACAGTTTGTTTTTGTTTTTTGTTTTTGTTTTTTTTGTTTGTTGTTGTTGTTGTTTTTTTGTTGTTGTTTTTTCTGTTTTTTTGGTCGGTTTTTTATCTGTGGATAATTATATGTGACTTATCAGGTTTTAAATTTTGGTAGAAGTTTTCGATGATCATTTGTATGAGCGAAAGAAAGCCACATTGTTATGGAGAAGTCTGTTCTATATCTAAATCAACGTGTGTGTATTTAGATGATCATTTATGAAAATGGCAACATTCTTATTGTCCCTGTGTTCCATCCAACACGTATTCTGAAGTTATGATACTCTCAGTTTCCAGTGATTAACAACTGGCCAGCCTCTCCTCAGTTCCTCTCTGGTCATTCTAATTTGACTTGTGATTGGGCTGAAGCACTTTTGTTGGAGTGTTGAGTTTCCCTGAAGGACTATTTCAGATGTCCATATTGAGTAGAAGAGGTTTATCCATGGTTAGGTACATTTTGCTGGCCTTTGATGTTGTTTTTGTTTGTTTGTTGTTGTTTGTTGTTTTGTTTTTTGGGTGGGGGGAAGGAGGAGGTTATTTATTTTTCTGTTGTTGATTGTTTTTTGTTGTTGTTTGTTATTTTGTTTTTTGGGTGGGGAGAAGGAGGGGGTTATTTATTTTTCTGTTTGTTGTTGGTTTTTTGTTGTTGTTGCTGTTTTTGTTGTTTTTGTATTTCGGAGGAATAAAGTAAAGTACATTTGAGAAATATGGTATCCACAATATATATTTGACTTAGACAAGATATGTAATTAACCCTCAGCATGCGTGTGCGAGAGGAATATTGTAGTCGTCCTGTCTGTCGATTTGTCTGTCTGTCGTGTTCTGATTACTGACCAATTAAATGTTGTTTTGAGTTACTTGAACAACTATTTAGACCTTTTATTATGCTAGTTTAGTTAATTTCAGGCACTAGCTTTTGTTGGTGATTGCCCCTTTCGTCACATTGTCATCATGTGAGCTAATGATTCTTGCAGTATATGATAGTTTTGCTTCACGATATCAAGTTAGCATAACGTTTGAATTGAATGGGACTTTTCCCTAGATTTTTCCCTTGAGTACCTTAAGTGTTTCCTCATCACATGATGCATATTGAACATTCCAGCATGGCCGGAAATTGTCCAGAACTACATTCATGCACGTTGAAGCGTTCCGTATGGAGCGTTCAAGGGAGAATATTGAAAGCTCGCATGATGCGAAAATAGTCAGTGGTCTAATGACAATAAATATATGTATGTATATGTAGGTT
>WLWI01005330.1_pt1 | contig 10742 bp, 10 predicted proteins | sample 6701501 | NCBI WGS metagenome assembly WLWI01 (sample SAMN12718690, study PRJNA515312) | sponge metagenome | isolation source: marine sponge | host: Mycale hentscheli | place: New Zealand: South Island, Marlborough, Capsize Point | collected 2014-11-01
TTGCACATTCCAGGCCAATAATACTTGCAAGATATCATATCCCTACTTCTATTTATACCAAAGTGGCTGCTATCGTGCACATTTTGTATTATTCTCTTCCTCATATCTTCATCTTCAACAACCAACCGCTCCTCAGACTTTCCATTTCCTTGACCAGAGTAAGAAAATGAGAGTACTATACTATAGTGATATTGCTACTTGATTAAATGCTACACTTACCCCCACTATAGTACAGCTTAGCTTCTCTGACAAAAAAGAAATCAGCTCGTCTTCTGAGAGAACGCTTATCACTTTTGTCAAAGCCATCTGGATAGAGGCTACTACGTAAATTTGGCTGAAGGTAAACCTAAATTCTGATGAAGCCATAAGCCAACTCTCACAACACACACGTGCTCGTCAAGTTCGTCAAGACAGGTAACCCTTACCAACTTGTTTGAGCTGAGTCGAGTTGTATTGAGTGGTAACTAATTATGAATTGCGCGTTTTTATGGGTGGGGGGCCTATTTTCACAGATGGGGGCCCCTTTTACTGTTATATTGGGCCCGGGGAGGGCGTAATATTACGGGGGGCCTAAAATTTTATGACAACGGTATGCACTCTACGCACTCTTGACGTCAACCTTGGCCAACAACCCTTGGCCAACAGCGTGCCCCTTCCCCTGGATATAATGATCCGGAGGGGGCATCAGTCAACAATGGGGTGGATGGTTCATGGTGCTCACTGCAGTACGTTGGGGTTGGGGGTGCGGTCAGAGGCATTATGTCCAGGGGAAGGGGCACGTTGTTGGCCAAGGTTGGGGATGCGGTTAGAGGTGGGACATGTCGACTACCAGCCTCCAAGCACCCGAGTTCCCTTTGGGAACCACCCCGAATCGACTGATGTGCACACCTCGATATTGTGCTGGGTCCAATGGGCCGAGTACTCTGCCCATCCCACACTCCTTTGCCAAGTAGTCGTCGATCACCTCCGGATTGGCCCAGGCAGACGGCATATTGTCTACCAGCGTCTCCGAGCTGCCGGTCCTGGACCTTGTGCATCCAACTCTAAACCCCTCCCGGATGCCCTTCACTATGTACCTCCCGAACTGATTGTCGGGATGGCCACGTAGTGCCTGGTCCCATGCCTGCCAATAGAGTGGTGTTACCACCTGGCTGAGCTGGGCCGACAGGTAATCCGGACCCTTCGGGCAACACGCATCCAGTCTCGCGAGGTCCTCCATACCCTCATATCGCTCCTGCCCTACAAACGAACCAATGGGCCAGTGACCAATGTCAGAACAATATCTCACTACCATATCGCCTTACTACTGTTATCTCAGCCACACCTTACTCCATAACCCCCCCCTTCCCCTCCCTCCCCCCGCTAATTACCACAATCCACATCCCGGTATTGGATCAATCAAACATACGTGTACTTGTCAACAACGCAATCTACAGTAATGACTATAACAATTTGGCCAATGGCTAAGTTCAGTCCGAGTTCAATGACGACCCTTGCGTCCTCCTAGTAGGGACGGCTTCCAGGGCGGGCCTGAGCCCGTGGGAGTGCCTGTCCTCGCACGTGTGCATAACGGCACCGAGGATACGTGCACCCCACCGTATTCCATTTCCTGCACGGGTCATCTGATGGCCGAACTATATGAGCAGTGTCGCTGCCGGCCCGAGCCGCCGGTGGTTTGGCAATCGTGAGCACCACTGACTCCAAGTTCTTGAGCCGGGTGCCCAAGTCAGGGTCTGGGTCCCCCCTCTGAGCGCATTCCTGCTCCGAGTGTGACGTTGTGAAGCACAGCTCGCAACGCCTCGACCTTGATGCTCGTCCCAAAAAATTCATTGTGAACAGGGTGGCGTTTATCACGGATCACTTCTTGCTGCGGGTGAGCGCCGCCTGCCGTCGAAAGGCTGCATCGTACCTTACCCAGCCTAGGCCCTCATAATCCTGACTGGCCCGCACAATAAAGCCCATGTAAGCCATCAACTCAGGGGTAGCCTAGGGCTCTGCTGGGGTCAGCACTGCCACAAACGAGCCATAGCATTGTAGCCACGTGAAGATGTCGGTCACTTTTTGGTTATGACGAACTCTCCTTTCCTTCCCGTCAGACTCGCCCTCCTTCGGCCCCGACCAGAACTCAGGGAGCAGCTCCCCCATCTCCACAAACTCCCACCTCCTAATCTTGTCCGCCAGCTTCGTTGGGACTGGCGGGAGGCCTTCACCCACGTACACGCCCCCCTGCATGTGGTTTGAGGCCCGGGCCGGCCCATGGGAGGAGATTGACCAGAGCTTCCGCCGGGCTTGCCACCATGCTAGGGTGCAGGAAAGGGATGATTACTGGGTATGTGGTCTGTGCAGGTCCAGGCACGACACCTCGAGAGGACCCGGCGGTTCCCCGGTTAGGCACGATGCCTCCCGTGTCGGAGCTTGGGGGACTCCCAGTGGCGAGTGGGGGATCTCTCGCACCACTGGCAGGGTGTGGTATGGCATCCACAGCGGGCCCCAGCTCGAGCCCAATACCCCCCCCCCCCCCCCTTTCATCCACTTTGGGGAGCAAACGACCGACCCCCACCCTCACTTGATTCCAATCTGGAAGTCCCTGGGTAAGACGCTGCCGCTCCCTCCGAGCTACCGCCGGCTCCGCCACCAATCGTGCTGAAAGGAATCCCCATCTCTGTGAGAGCCCTGAAACCTGGAATCTCCATCAGGATTCCCCTCACGCTCTCCTTCACCGTCTGTCTCAGCGCCTGTTGCTCCGCCTCCGTCACCACCCCGGATTCGCCCCGCGAGCTGTCTCCTTCCGCTGACATCCTAGTGCTCGTGTTACTCTCCTGGTGAGCTATAGTGCTGTTTCTCTCTTCAGTTTGCTCTCTCCTACTCTCACTGCTACACGTCCATGTGCGACTGTTCCGCGCCTGCGCCAAAGGCTTGAGTCGCCTATTAACCTCAGTTAACGCGCAACGTTAACTCCAAGTATTGGTCGAGGTCATTCAACGACCACTAGTTGTCATGCACCATTAGCAATTCCACTGTGTACCATGGAGTGTGACCTTAACTTCAATGCAAGTCTCACTTAGAGACAATGTAGCATCATGTGTGTGTGTGTGTGTGTGTGTGTGTGTGTGTGTGTACAAACATCATAGTTGAGACGTCCTATGTCCTTGATACATCTAGTTCCTTTACTGCCCCTGGTACCATCCACTCAATCATGTATTACATTCCTGGAGTATAACAACTAGTGGGTGTGAACTCGGTCAGTGTGTAAGTTGCCACGTGATTGCCTCACTGGAGGTACAAGTTACTTAGAGTCACAAAGAATTTGTATGAGTAAGTAATAAGTTGGGTTTTAAGCTCTTGTTCCAGTTTGCCTGGCTATTCGGTGTTCATGCAATCTCTTGTCACTTGGTAATACACTCACACTGTATTAAGTGGTGGCGTCAATCCAATTATGAATATTTTGTTTAGGGGTGTGGCTACTCTATCGGACTATAAGAGCAAGCCAGCTGACGGAAAAGATGCGCAGCAATTTTATGCGGGAGGATCGGAACATAGCGGCCAAATGATAGAAGGTCCTCCCAGACCCAATGAAGCACCGAAGAACATCACACAAGGATTCATAGATGCAGCCAAGAAGTATGTTGTGGTGTATTGTGTGAATATACAGTATGTGTGGGTGGGTGGGTGGTGGCTGTGTGGTGTAGTGGTTGTATCCTTGGCTCAGGACCTGAGGTCCCGAGTTCAAGCCTCACTCAGGCAATTTCCCATCTGGTCCCACCAGTCCACCCAGCTGTGATTGGGTACCTGGCATTTGCTGGAGTGCTAATTCAAGCCTTTTCTCATGAAATAGCTATGATCCAGGTGGGACTTCAGGTGCCCACACCACTTGCTGTGAGGAAAGGCCTGTTCTCCTGTGAGTTCCTAGCCCGGGTCCAGGAGCTTTGCTTGCACGGCTCACAGTGTCTGCTTAGTGCACAGGCGTCCTGGCTCTGCCTAGTGCGCGTGACCGCCTAGCAGCAGCAAGAGAATTTACATTTTTTGCATTATTGATAGGGAGCAAAAAGAAGTAGCACCAACACTGGTTGTTAGTTAGTTTGTCTGTTACACAAATCATCCATTAGTGAAGGGAAAATACTAACAAAATGAGATATCTGACTGAGTGGTATTTCAACAGGATCAAGTGCACCACAATCCTGTGCATTGTCTAGTCCTGCAAGAGAATTACTAACTCAAGTGGAACATTTACCATTATTCATTTCTCCTCACCTTGTCAATTTGTGGGTGTGGCATTTGAATTACTTCAGTGTTCTTATCTTGATGTAGACAAGGAGCCGTACCGATCGAAGAGGAAGAGGGGGAGGAACTACAGCAGCGAGCCAAGCCATTTCAAGGGGCGGGGTTCAAGTTAGGAGACACAAACGTTCCAAGTCCAGCTGTAGGAACGCGAGGTCCTCTACCGACACCACCGAGACAGGAGAGGGTGGGTTGCTTCATACCTTGTCTATTCCTCTATTTCTTTTTGTAATAATAGAAAGGGGGAAAAAAAAAAAAAACCTTCACTAACCTCTCAGTTCATCATTAGTGAGAAACTATCTACAGTCCATTACACAACTCACTAGTTGTCTTACTGAATTCTCTACCAGTCAACTCTAATTCCAAACTTCCAATGTCTGTTACTTGTTCATTGCTGTTACTTCATACATGTATGTATATGGATGCTAGTGGCACTGTGCTATACTGTTTGGGATGCTAGTGGCACTGTGCTATACTGTTTGGGATGCTAGTGGCACTGTGCTATATATACTGAGTGTTTGGGATGCTAGTGGCACTGTGCTATACTGAGTGATGGTACAGTCCTTGCTGTGTTGGTGCAGGTACGACACATCCTCATTCTGTGGAGGGATGGGTTCTCTGTGGATGATGGACCTCTCAGAACTGGACAGACAGACGAAGACAAGCAGTTCATAGAGTCTGTACAGAAAGGGTGAGTGAGAGCACTGAACTGTCCTCCAATAGTAGTAGTAGTAGTAGTAGTAGTAGTAGTAGTAGTATTGGTCATTGCTATTATGTTGAAGATATTTTATGCTGGTAGTATATTTTGGCTTGTAATTGTTTGTAACCAGTTTACATACAGTAGGAGTCAAAAAAAGTTTCGAATTCCGTTCCGTAGTACGGACCTAAAACGGTAGTTTTTTAACCGTAGTTTTTATCGTTGCGTTCCGTACCGTTTTGACTAAACAGCCGACACCGTTTACTAAAATGGTGAAGCATTTCCGTCGATTCACAGATATTTTCTAGCTAGAAACTCTTCTATAGCTATATCAGCAAGCTAAGGCCTTGTATCGACCATTAAACGCTATGGGGATAGTGCAAAAAAGCTAGTATAAAATTTTAACTTGCTTCAATAAAGCTGCAGACTGAAGTTCCGACTATAACGAGGTCCGCACTTCGTAGATCTTCTGTTAGCTACTGACGGACCTCCAGTAGTAAAACATCTAAGCCGGAGAAGGCCCTAACAGCGAGAAAACGTCGATACTGTGCGGTGGACTAACAATTCTCCGCGAGACAACTTCGAATAGGACGGCTTTAATTTTTTTTAACCCGAAAAGCTCCGCCTCTGGAGCCTGTAAACAAAAAATCGAAACGTTTTATTGGATAAACGATTTTTTATATTTCTTTGAGCGAGACATACGGTGAACGAGAAAGATTAAAAAGGTAACGCGGTCGAACGGAAGCCGTTTTTCAACAAACGGCGTACCTTTTTCCCCCCGTTTTTTTATTTTGCGACGGCCGTTCTACGGAACGGAATTCGAAACTTTTTTTTGACTCCTACTGTTACACATGGTACAGAGTTGTTATCCGTGTGTGTGTGTGTGTGTGTTTAGAGAGATTCCGGAGGAGTTGCGTCGACATGCTCGTCATGGTGAAGTGGATGTAGACATTAAAGACCAGAGAGATCAGAACTATGTCAAGCCCAAACCAAAGATGGTGGCATTCTCAGGAGAAGGGAGGAAACTGGGCAGGTAATGTAGAGTAGCACAAATAAGACATCAATGATTCAGATTTAGCTCACTGCTGGGATTCAGGAGGGTGTCATACGGGATTTTTCACTGGGGGTGGGAAACACTGCCGTATTTAGCCACACCCATTTTAAAAACCCGCATTGCTTTGATATTCATGCCTATAAGAAAGTATATACTTCACCTGATCAGTGTTTGGTCTCATGCATGATTTTATAGTCTTACTACTCATAGAAGTCAACTTTAGCTATGGTATTATAGTAAGTTCCAAAATAATTGCAAATTTTCTTGTTCTAACAGCCAATATTATGTTAATTAAAACTTAACCCGATGGTTTGACTTCTTGCCGAAGTCCTCTTCAGGGGTCAACTGAGGTTGACCTCTCCATAGTGATATAATAAACACATTATATCACCACGGAGAAATTTTAATTAACATAATATTGGCTGTTAGAACAAGAAAAATTGCTATTATTATTATTATTATTATTTCAGCCGAGAATGACTGAACTTCCAAAATGTTGGGGAGGAGAGATCCAAGGGAATGCCTACCTCTGTATGAAACCCTGTTCAGTAGAGGGGGTTTGGTTTTAGCTTAGCTGCACTAGCTGAGCTAGATATTGTCAAAGCAGCATTGCTTTAATCTACAGAGTGGATCAATAAGTATAGTGGGTGTGGTCTTGTGTCTGTAGTTATGCTCCATCTGTGATCAGTTCATCCTCCGGCAGTTCCTCGTCCGGTGGTGGTGCTAGTAATAGTGCCAGCAGCGTGACCACGCCCCCTCCCACTGTCCCCCTGGATCCAAGCCAGCCAACCACGTCACTCCAGATCAGGTTGGCTGACGGCTCGCGTCTCACAGCCAAGTTTAACCACACCCACACCGTGAATGACGTCAGGCAGTATATTGACATGTATCCTAATGATAACTTGCTAATTATAAGATGGGAAGAAATGGCTGGGATGTTACAGGATGAAGGAAGGATGTGTAGACACTAGGAGTTGCTAGTACCAGAGGAACAGAGTTTGGTTTTGGTACACGAAAGTTTTGTTGGTAGGGGAATAATAGTAATAATCGTTTTGAAGAAATAAACAAGTAAATTTTATTATAACAGACACTCCATGTGGGCTAATAATAGGAACAATAAGAAAGTTTATGGACTAATATAATTATTAACAACAACAATTTTAAATTATGAAGGTCAGTGGGTGGGTTGGCACAGCCCACAATGGCTGTGATAATCCCTCACAGAATACCACTGACAGCCTCTGGAAGAGGTAGTAATACATGGTTCACTAGTTTCCAGAGATGCATCGTTTAAGGAAGGCAAGAGTAGGTGGGCCTATAGTTCCCGAATATTCAACTGCCACTGGCTGGAAATGGTACATAGTTAGGAAATTATATATTTTAACATTCTGCATGAAGTCATAATTCTGGTGAAGTTTGTGATTTCTGATATTCTCATTGCAGTGAGTGTATTCCTTGACATATCTTGTGGTACAGATCTCGACCCGGTACTGTCAACTATATCCTCATGACCACATTCCCCAACAAGGAACTCTGTGACCCCACTCTCACTCTGAGTCAAGCCAACCTTCTCAATGCTGTCATTGTGCAGAGGATCAGATAACTCACTCATGCAACACTCATACTAAATGGAATACACAATCATTGTGTCATCATGTAATTTAATTCCCTAAAATTTTCGCCGTATAAATCTTAGGCTATCCTGGTACAGGGTCGTACTGTTAAATATTACATTGTGAAGCAACGTACGTTCGTCACAATACTTGGTAAAGGGTCTAGGTGATCGAGCCCCACCCTTTTTCTGCAAACAAGCATCTCTAGTAACTAAAAATGGATTCGGAAGGAGCTGCCGGTGATAACGTACTAGACGGCAAGCGGCTTTCTGGTCTCGTACCTTCAGTGGTGGATCTGCATCACCAGTTTAATGACTCTTGCGACACGCCATTGAGATTGTACGTGCAGAGAACGATGCTTAGCCGCAACACTACTCCGTTGCTGCACTCCAGGCCAAGATGGCACTCTCGGGACAAAGTGACGCTCTCCCAGCTCGCTCTTGATCACATTACGCTGCCTCCAACTGCTTGCGTGTTCCAGTCCACCACTAGAGTAAAGTGTGCTCCGGTACCAGTGGTATATAACCGAAACCCGTTCACACCGCGGAGCTCCAAGAAAATAGTGACTACTACAGAGCGCTACAACCCAATTGCTCTTCCACCAGCAAATCTCGCTTTAAACCCCTCTTCACTCTGTCGAGACAAAAGGAGAATGATCTCTTGGAAACCAGAGCTGCCATCTCCCAGACTCAATCATGAAGACAGTCAAATGATGCTGCACAGATCTCGGTCTTTCATGGCTTCAAGAGGCTCACTTCCACATCGACTGGACCACACCTTCTACATGCACAGCAAGTGCATGCCTATAAAGGCTAGAGAAGTCCTGCCATCTGCGAGCATGCTCACTACGCCACCATCACAGGGAGCTCCTCTTTCTCAGAAGACATCACTATTCTATGGTAACGGCATCAAACCCAAAAGTGGGGGTACTCCAAGAAAGGCATTGCAGAGGTTTATCGATAAACTTGGCGAAACTGATTCCAGTGATGATTTGATGATGTTTGGCGAGAGAAAATTAGACATTGAAGATGAGGTTCGCAGTAATTCTGACAGCTTTATAAGTCAGATGGATGTAGGACGATATAGTAGGCTGAGCAGGACTAAGACTCCTGGATCTCCTATACTAGAGGAAGAAGATGAAGAAGAACAAGCATAGCAACACAACAGGCACAGTAATCAATGTAAATGTTTGGCAATATGGGTGCAAAAACAACTTTTCTTTTACCTTTTTTTTTTTTTTTTTTTTTTTTTTTTAACATATATTATAAGGTAAAGTATCGCTATTCTTGTTGGAGGCCTATTACTTAGGGGAACTGCTTGAGGCGACGCTTTACCTTACTACAACTTTGGCGGAAGTAGACAAGAAATCCGGTTGGATGACATAAGAACAACATCGATCCCCAACGGGAAATTACTTGTAAAAGGTGTGTACCGCTCAAGAACTCGACCTGCTGGCGTGGCCGAGTGGTAAAAGTGCTCTTCAAAATGAGTGAAGTAACTGAAGAAATGATTTTGGACTACCTGGTAAAGAAGGGAGGTATCGTAAGGAACGTAGAGCTAGTGCGACACTTCAGAAAACACCTCCAGAATGAAAGTTCCTCCGAGAAAGGTAGGGAAAGGCAGGCTTATACTTAAAGTAACCATTAGAAGTTAGGTTAGACATAGCTACCTGGAAGCAAAAGTCTACACACTAGTGTAGTTAACTTTAGTTAATGAACACCAGAAGTTAAGCATTTGATGGAGTATTTAATTTTTCATGATCAACGAAGTACACAAACACATTATAGCATTGTTATGTTTTCATAGATAGTAAGAGTAATTGTTAAGAGTTTGAATGGAGCCTTGTGAAGACAAGTTTGTGTGTGTGTGTGTGTGTGTGTGTGTGTGTGTGTGTGTGTGTGTGTAGACAGTGAGGCATGAGGAACAACATATTTAGTTGTTAAGTTGTAGTTAGGTGAGAGGTAAGGAAATCCACAGTGCAACGGTTGCTAGCTAGAGACAGTTGTAGTTACTATAAATTCCATAGCTATGGCCTCACTCAATTGGCAATGAAATGTATACATACGGTATATCCACTGGCATAGTTGGAATGGTTGTGAGAAAGAGTATCTGCAGAGCTTTAAAAAAGAAAAAGAAAAAAAGAACCAGCTTCTTCTCTTCTTGTTTTGATGTAATGGTCTTGCTTTGCCAAGTCACTTGAGTTTGTTGTTGTTGTTATTATTGTTTTTTACCAAGTCATTTTGGGAGTGTTTTTGCCTACTGTCTTGATTCCACCTAGATACCTTGTGGAGTGTGTAAGTGAGTCAACTCAGCGCTCTCTGAAGACGGGTTGTAAAGTATGATATAAGATGAATTGCAGGATATTAGTGAGAGTTATTATCTAGGCTATTTGTGTTCGTATACATTTAATTTGTTCGTGTGTTTGTTGTTTGTTTTTTATGTGTCTGTAGACCGTGCTAGAGTTGTCTTCAAGGAACGTGTGAACAAAGTTGCCTTTATTAAGGCAGAAAAGGTCAGTCACAAGACTAGACAGGACTGCCACGTTGGTGGGGCTAGTATGTGTGTGTGTGTGTGCGTGAGTTACAAGGGACATCAGAGTTGGCTGCTCATTGTCCTCCACAAGCTAAAGTTGGCAGATGTTTGCATGCAAACATGCTCTCTATGGCAGACACACAGGGTCTCAATTAATGGCTGGAAGACTGACGTCACTTGTAATGCAGTGTGTGTTATGCTGTTAGAAGACATACATACATACATACATACATACTTGCATGCATGCACACATACATATATACATACACAATACACACATATACACCATAATTTCTTGGCAGTTCTGATCCCTTACTATATTCTTAATTGAAAATAACCTAGCAAAGCCTTTGTGGAGGGGAAGTCCCTATCACTTTTTTGTCACACACACACACACACACACACACACACACACATCAATGCCCACAAAGAGGAAGTCTGTACGTGTGTACAGGGAAAGAACAAACACTAGCACATGTTTGAAACCTGAGTGTGTGTGTGTGTGCGTGTCTGTTTACCTCCTATAGTAACCAGGAGGAAATGTCCATTCCCCATAACTGCCACTCTG
>WLWI01005331.1_pt1 | contig 10740 bp, 8 predicted proteins | sample 6701501 | NCBI WGS metagenome assembly WLWI01 (sample SAMN12718690, study PRJNA515312) | sponge metagenome | isolation source: marine sponge | host: Mycale hentscheli | place: New Zealand: South Island, Marlborough, Capsize Point | collected 2014-11-01
AGTTACCATTAATCAGGTAAGAGAGTGATTTTGTATTTGTTTGCTGAAATCAAATGTCATAACTGCTATTATAGTGTTTGCATGAAGTAAGCTAAAAATAGTAACATTTTATGTTACCTAACTATCATGCTCGCTCGCCATTTGTGCTCAAGCACACCACTAGTTTATATATATGTTTGGAAGTACGTATGTCATTTTGTACTTTGACCCTCCGTATTTTTGTGTTCGCTCGGCGTTCGACCCCGTCCCAAACTGCACTAAACAGAATCCTATGGTTTAGCGACCATTACCCCTATTACCTTAGAAATTGAATTGTTTACCGCTTTGAATTGTTTTGCGGGTGCAGTTAAAATGCAAAAACTTGTGGGAGCTCCATTTCTATTCGAGTTAGTGGTGGTGGTAATTTAATACGCTATTTGTCACAGTTATAAGCCCTACTCAACAGCATTTACTTGAAAATTCATTGTCCACTAGACGAACCACGAAGGTAAGTCTTGTGTAGGTATGTTCAGTTTTGTGAAAGTATTGTGCGTTACAACTACTATTAAGAATATCACAAAGAAAATTTTAAATAACGTGACTTTGTTTTGTTGCTTCTTTTTCAATTCAAACAGTTGCGGATAGTGGTTACTATGGCATTGAATAATATTAAAAAACTCGACATTTTTTAGTAGCTTGAATGTAAGAAGTTAAAACCAAACGTTTACAACGGTGTCGTATTAGGCAAGCTTGGCATTTGTGCTCAAGCACACCACTAGTACCAATAAAAATAGTACTGATCCAATTACGATAGTTTATATTCAATTATGTTTGAGCAGTCAGTTAGATTCTCATACCATGAAAAAAGGTAGCTATGTTTGTAACCAAAAACTTCATGTTGTAGTTAATATTAGCTATATCATCTTACACACAAATTTTCCTGCATGGAAAAAAAGCTTTGAGTCATCAATTATTACTGCTTGGTATCTGTAAACTCCCACACACTGTGAAATTTATAATAACAAAATATTCGAATGAACCTAAAACAGAAACTTTATATGGATAAAAATATCGAAGTTGAAAATCAATATTTTACAGGTCTTTCTTGGCCTAGTTTTTCAGCATTAAGTCTCTTTCAAGCCACAATTCGTTATTGAAAAATATCACAGTCTATAAAAGTATTGCAGTTGGTGAGTCTGAAAAAGATGGATGAATATGAGAGTTTAGAATACAAGCCTTCTCTAGCAATTAGAAGTCCTAAAAGTTTGGGGACTTTGGTGAAGTGGTATAATTTATCAGTAATACAATTCTCATCACCAATGTACAAAAATACGTGTCACACAGATGCAGAAAAAAATAGATAGGAAGAAAAAAGTGTAAGAAGCAAAAAGCAAAAAAATCAGAAAGTATAATAAGCGTAGCTCTAAGCTATGCAGTTAAAGTACCGACATTCACGTATTTTGGCACCGGGTGGGCCCCCTTATCATGAATTTAGTAAATTGAATTTGCCGCCAATTTTTCTGGGGAGATCAGTATAGTTAAAAGACAGTCAGAGACCTATATTAAGTAGTGTGGCCTTAAAAGTAATCCAGATTTCTTCAACGAAATCGGTAAACCACTTTTGGGAGTGCATTGGCAAGTGGGGGATTGCTCCTTTCAATATTTATAATATACACTTTGTACGTGGTGCTTGTACACTGGATATATTCACACTTGAGTTCACCCATACATACATACTTCTTATCTATTATTCCAGAAAAATGCTGGCAATATACAGTATCTGGCAGGGCCTATTTTAATGATTCACACAAACACACATATATGTGGGTCTGCAAGTCGGTCCCTTTCAATGCCCGGCCTCAGAAGCACACAATGTTGCCCAGGAAACTTCCCTCTATCGCAGAAGCTCCTGGACTTGGAAGGGTTCGGTACGCTGCCACCAGAGTTACTATTCCTGAGTGGCCACTGATCTGTTCCTAATACTCTAACTAGTCCCTCTACCTGTCCAGCTTGTAGTACTGATGCTCTATCTGGTAAGGCTTCACACTGTCTGATAAGTAACTATTCCAGTGTCCATTGCCCCAGTACACATCCCAACTACAAGATATTACAAGAACACAAGTATGAACAGAACTGGAGCTACTCACTAGCAGCCTTTATCATCTTGACTACACACATCTCCCCTAGATGAGCATCTACACATTCCGTAGAAGCAGCTACTTCTGTTCTGACTCTTCTTATTGGGGACTATCCTCAGAACATTGTCAGAACAGTTTCATATCACAGGAAAGCTGCCAAGATTATTGGTACAATGCACATAGACTGAATAGAATACAAATAAACCTTAAGGAATGGCTGAAAAATAACTCGTTACTTGCATTTTGCTTTGAGTGAGAAAGATAATTATATAGTTTTTGTCCTAATCATATTGTGCTACGCTATGTAGCTTAGACCAACAGCAAATAGGAAGTTCATTTTAATATGCATTCAATGAAACTTTACCCAAATTAAGCTACAGTGGTGGCACAACTTCCTAACGCTTTACAAAATAACAATACCAGACATTTAGTCTGTATAGCACACCAATTAATTGATTTCTAAAGAAAGTGTATCATTTCACTAAGCTTGGTAAACAGTAACTATCTGTTTGGATAACTTACAAAATGAACACTTGGATTGACTATAATAATAACTAATTGTAAAAAGGTTGAATCACATTAACTATTTTTGTCAGATAATTATTGCCAAATGAAAACCACAGTACAGCTAAAAAGATTGTTCACAATTTTAATTTCAAGTCAGTATAGGTAAGTACAAATATATGAATAGAAAGACAATAGCCATGAATATCTATTCATCATCTATTTACTTCCTGGTTCCCACAACCTAATGTTTAAAAGCTTGTAAATCAGTAGTTATACACTAATAGTGAACCAAGAGGGTCGATATGAATTCTTTCATTCTTTTCATCAGTTTGCTACTGTTGCTTGACACTTTTGTAAACAACTCTAAGGGAGTTCCTGCTATAGATAGAGTCATTGATGGTCATATATCAAGACAAGATTTCATTGGGCACTTAGGAAACTATTTTATTGATGCTGGCTGTAAAGAAGATGAAAAAGGGTGTTGTCCAAACATTGTGAAATGTTCCACTGCAATAGAACATTTCCCTGAAAATAAAATTATACTCTCACTAGAAGTCTCAGCAGGTTGTGAGCACGGAAAGCCTTGTGGATGCACCAATTTGGGAAGGGTCTGTACCTCTACTGATAAAGGATTTTAGTAAGAGTTATGGGCATCAATAAACCTTCTATACATAAATAGAATTTAGAATGTAATTCAGTCTTTAATCAAAATGATAATATGCCATTTTTCTTATTTCTTTACAGTTCTGGTATATTCTGGGGTGATCGCAAATGGGATTACAGTACTAAAGAAAATCTGAAATCTTTTCAAGTGTCTCATCAATACCATAGTACTGGTATTTATCATATTGCAATATTTTATTGTAGTCGTCCTAACATTGAATGTATTAATGACATGTGCTGTGATTCAATGTACCGTAGAATTGAAGTATAGGGTGTATGCAATAGTGTGTTCTGCAATTAAATAACACTTAGATTGTCAAATATTTCATATCTAATCTCATAATTCAGATGAATTGTCTATTTTAAAATTCTCTAGCAATGTTTTAAATTACAAATAGAGGTTAGGTAACATTAAAATAGAAAACAAGATGAAAAATAGTAATTGGCTTTCAATTGATTTAATAGTGTACTTTAAAGATAAGGAAGTCAAACTACACAAATATTAGATTCCATCTTAACACAAATAACTTCCTTTATGTGTTCCTGTCCTTTCCGTATTCATTCTTATAAATCATCAGAGATACACTTCCTTGTTAATAAAATTCCCCACTTGTTTCCATTAAAATGAAGCTGTAATGTCAGCAGAGAATAGGGAAGAATAGAGCTGAGAAACTTGAAGGACCAGCTCTGGCGATTAACATTTGCCATAGTACAGGAGAAACTTTATTCATATTGTTAAGTTGAGAGAAATGGCAGACACTATTATTGAATCATTAAATAACTGTGTAGAACTTGTGTAAGTGTAAATTTGAGTTTGCTGAGGGACTGTATCCTGGCTGACAATGTTTAGAGGTATTTTTTACGTCCTGTTGTGTGAACCCATCCATATGATAGCCTAATAGTAGTGTCTTTATTAACACTCAGTTTCGTTGTTCTGTTATTATATTAGCTATCCACTACTCCACAATTAATTTATGACGTAATTGTTTGGATTGTCAATAACACTGTCCTATTTGTTGATAAGGGCATATTTTTCTATATTATTACTATACATTTCAATAGATTCATTAATCTTGCTCATTAATCTCATGAATTTCTCACATCTGTGAGAGTGTATTAAACATGTGTTTGGTGGGGGCGGCGGGTAACTGTATCATTTTGTTTAGTATGTCTAAAAACCTTTTACATTTTGTTCCATCTTTCTTTTTTTACAGTTGATCATTGCATAACTAATGATTTGGCTTATGGGCGCATCATTATAATTTCTGGGGGAAAAACAGGTGCACGTAGTTGTTTATAGGGACTTGGATATGGGTGAATTGCTGTCAGGTGTCTTTTACAATTGTTTTTGCTTGAGTGGTAGTGACATTGGACTTTGAACTGTTCAGGTCCTTGTGTTGTCATCTTTAAGTAGTCAGCCATGCTCACCTCACGATTATGGTGGTAAGGCACTCCAAATGCATGATTTTTGTATGTCTGAATGACTTAGTGCTTGTTAAAGAATTTTCAAACAACAAGAAATGGCTGTCCTGTCAGGAAAGATAGTGGCAATTACTGGCCCACTCAAAAATCAGGAGGAAGTTGATGGAGATTATCTAGTGGGTGGTTTAGAAGTTTGGAGTGTAATTCAGCTCTCTCACTTCAGTGTGGAAATGCAACAGCTCATATAGGCGTATCTGCCAATTTTCAAGGTGTGACCAACAATAAAGGTTGTGATTAATATGAGTGGGTGTTGCTTGAAAACTAATTTTTTAAAATAATATTTATATAAAAATGTATCCAGGTAAATTCATCAGCACAGTTTAATTAAAAGCCTGATTCTGTAAAGCATTTAGTTGTTTAAAAAATTAAGTGTTAAAACTTAGCAAATATCTCCTGACTAAATAACTCCCAGCAAAAGAAATTACAAATGCATCATTATTTGCTCATAATGTTTGTAGCAGAATGCTTCATTTTTCTTGCTTTGCAACCATAGTGACTTGCTAATTTCTTTAAACTAGTGACTCCAAGGCCATAATTTGTAACCAGCCAGATATTGGCAGGTTTATTCGTCAAAAAAACAACAACTGAGTAATTAAGCTAGCTACAACCACTGTTGAGCTTTATGTATGATATCTTGTGATTGTCAGAGCTGTGTTAATGCCAATTTCTTATCAATCTACTACATATGTGAATTTGTTGTGAGAATTTTAAACAACTTTGGCTGTACTCTGCCTCCAACTGTACCACAACTATACTTTTATTAATTTTGTATTATTTATATATTGTATTCATCACATCTATTTACATTAGCGATAAATTAAGTTTGAAACTACAGAAGTTACCATTCTTCAGTTAAGAGAGTAATTCTGTAATGGTCAACTGTTACTATACTGTTTTGCATGAACTAAGCTCAAATATAAATTATGTAGCAAGTAACAATACTGTAGTTTTATATTACCTAACTAGGCAGGCTCGCTCAATATTTTGTGCTCAACAAGCACACCATAACATAATAATTATCCAAAAACTGAAATAAAATTCTTATATTGGCTATTAGTCCATCACTTACCAAAGCAAAATGCTTGCCAATGCATGCTCTATGGCCAAGTCAAAATGGGAAGAAAGTGAAGGAATTCACGATAAAGATTAGGTCTGGAGGGGAAAATTTTAATATTGAAGATTCTGATTAAATGTTAAGAATTAGAAATAAACTTACTTCGTATGATCTGGGTTAAATCTGTCAGGATTAAAAACATCAGGGTCATCAAAATATTCTGATTTTCGGGGCATACTGGCACCCATAAACTATATTGCCATATTAGACCCAAAAAGAGTTTTGCCATGAAAAGTTATAAGCCATAAGATCAAATTTTGATGTGACTCACCACCACACTAGTACCACTGGGAATGGTAAGGTTCCCCACAGCCAAAGAAGAATTTAATTCCCTATTCTGTCCAGCTATAATTGGATAAAGTCGAAGTGTTTCATTGACAACCAACAAAACATCAATCAAATTAATGACTGCAACTAGAGGTAATTACCAACAATGTAAACAATAACCAACAATGTAAACAATAACCAACAATGTAATCAATAACCAACAACGTAAACAATAACCAACAACGTAAACAATAACCAACAACGTAAACAATAACCAACAACATAAACAATAACCAGATGGATCAAGAACATAAACAATTTAGTACTATAGTAGTATAAACACTAACATACTAGTGCACTCACTATTTGAAATAACCCAAAGCATGAACTTTACTTAAAAAGACAGAGGAACAAGTAAGAATGATAATTAGCTTTTAAAAAAAAACAGCATGTTCTCCATTTTCTTGGACTGACTCCTGATTATTTCCTACCAAAAAACGGGTACTTGCGCGATACAAATCAAAACAATAATTGACTGTTACCAAGATTTCAATAAATTCACAGTTGGCCTGTAACCCTTAATCTTATACCACAAGTTTTAAGTGTGATTTTCCCTTCAAGATTGTGGCTTATATAAGATTAAGCTAAACATAGACTACAATATTTGACATGCTTGGTTTTTGTCACTGTCTGATTTATAACTAATTAGGATTATCTCAATGTAAGCAAAAACTTAGGATCACCAAGGCTGTATTTAGAGGGGAAAGAGGTAAACTGCCCCCCAAACCTCGAGCCTTTGTTAAAAGTATTGTTTTCCCATCATAAAATTACAAAACTCTAAAATTCATTAGTTTAAACAACCCTTCACTGCAATTGTCAGGGAAATTAAAAAAAAAATTAATTGTCTTTAAAATGTTTACAAAAGAAAACAGAACTGGAAACAGATAAACACCATTCAGTATCTGATACTAGACTGTCTGTAGCTAATTCTGAGTCCAGTATTACTTATTCATTCCTATGCAAATCTTCACTACTTCTTTGTCTTCTAATGCTATAGTCACATGCTTGGATTCCTTCATAGAGCAACACTGTCTTTGTTTTGTTGTTAAATAGCTTCTGTATTCATCATCTAAAATGCTGAGGTTTCTGTTAATTCAGGTCTACTACCTCTACAATTGACCACCAGTCGCCATTTTTAAGTAAGTTAATACTCAGACATTATAATATGTACCAAGTGATGTTGGAAGAATTACAAGCAGAGACAAATACATCCTTCAGTTTACTCTAACATTAAGCTACACAGTCTAAAGTTCACCACCCCCCACCCATCTCCCCCCCCATCACCCACTCCACCCCCAAAATCACAAAAATATCCATTTCAAGATACAACTACAGTCAACAACAAAAACAAAGTGAAGATATACTTGTTCAGTATACTCAAGCTTCTCTAAATCTTGCTCTGTCACTGTCGTCCTTTCTCCAAGAACATCATCCACTTCTTGTTGTAATCTACGATATTTTCAAATTAACAGTAGGTTATTTAATTACAGTATCAATTACCTTTCTAAAACATTAGGGTGTTGAACAATAAGAATAATGGCAAACATCATAGTGTATGCTGTTGTCTCCTGACCTGTTACAGACATGTAACTGATAACAATTGCTATAAAAACTTTATTATAATGTACCAGCTACATAAAAAACAATAAAGTCATCTATATACCAAATCTTCTATTTCCACATTGTCTCGGTTGCCTAAAATATAACATTATTAGGAAATATTATAATAGCATGGAAAACTATGGTATTCGGGACTAATATCACTAGTGGAGTGAGAAAATTTCACAAGGCGAAGCCGAGTGAAATTTCTTGCCCATGAGTCCTTTTTATCCCGATACCATAATTTTCTGTGCTATCATGTTAATACCATAGCCATAAGTAAGCTTCATTTCTGCATTAGGAAAACCATAATCTTGTATTATATTTTCGTCAAAGATAATTTTTCATTCCAATTCTGCTATTATTCATATTTTCTTGCTGTTTTTAAATAGTGTTGCCAGGAATTTTGCCACAATAATTATTTCCCAGTGGATAAAAGTGTGGTGAGGTCGCGAAGAGATCGCCGTGACTAATCAGATCATTATTTCAGTTTTCCACTACTATGACATTTCATAATAATGCCACACTTGTTGATATTGAAAAATGACTCAGCTATGATATTAAAGCTTTAATAATACTGATTTATCCTTACTGCCAATTATTTTTACTGGAGAGCATGTAGCTAAGTAAGTATATCTCTAGGTATTTCTTCTCCATCCTGAATCATTTTGATCCTTCTCATGATACAATCCCTACCTATTTTCCTTAAGCCTAACACTGACTGCTTGTACCGTTTAACTCTCCTGGGGTACAAAATCTACATAAAGATTACCAAAAACAGGATAAAATTATTTTTTTTCATTGTATACCTGATTCAAAGGAGGATAAATAGTAGTGAATGACAATAGTTTTATTATTTTCAACTATTGAGTTCAATACCTTGCTAATAATATCTGAAGCCATTTTCATGATTATATTTTTCAGTGGCACCTTAGTCGTACCACCATCAGCCTGAGCTTTGAGAATGTCTAAAGTTTCATCTGTTATTTCATTGAAGGTTGATGTGAGCGATTTCAGATACCTATGAAAAGAAAGTGTTTGCTCTTCTATCAATATAATTATTATTTGCAAATTTAACTAATATTAATGCAAAACAATTAAAGTTCGTACATGCAACACCGACTTAAGTAATTCTATTAGTATAGTCGTTTGTTACTCAATTACCATAGATATGGGTTGTTAAGTGCCCCGGCTTATAAATGCCTGCCTTTTGTGGCAGTAATGGCTCTATTTTCTTAAAATATGTATGGCAAACAACAGAATGGGAAGACTCCTAGTAGTGCAAAAATGTCCATTTTACAGAACAACATTACTGGAAGGATTTCTTAACTACATTTGTTTTTCTGAAAGATCACTTTGGAATAGTAATCAAAAGAACAGGCTGATCTGGAGTTTCTTAACAATCTTCGATATTAGCTATCTAATCCCGGCAGAAGTCATTTCGACTACTCGATTTCGACCACCCAAGTTAGTCCAGGTAAATAGTAAAAAAAAAAATATCCGCCCCTTGTTGTTAAAATATTTATGCGGCCATGGCCACACGACCAAACTGATTCATATGCCCCTGACATTACAAGAACTTAATCAATGTACTTACGTCTTTTTAAATGCTGCATCATACAGCTGTTGTCTAGGTTTCCAAGTGTCATAATCTGGAATAACAATAAGACTTTTCTCTGCAAATCTATATAACTATATAACATAACCTAACATAATACCTGAATTTCTACCGCAATAGATGCAGATTGATTCTCTGACGATTTTTTTTTTTTTTTTAAAGATTCTGTAGCTTTTCCTGACAGACTACTGGGCTGTGGCTAGTTGAAAGAGTTGCTGGTGGAGGAGATCAGACAGCTGCACGTATAGACGTAATTAGAAATTTTCCAACAGAATACGGTCTGCTTTGCGTGTTTCTCTTTCCTTGCCATGCTTACTAAACCTAAAGAGTGGCTGACACGTACAGGAAATTGGACAGAAACTCAAAAGAGCCATTACTTGCTAAACCTAGCTTTGAAAGGGTGGCTGACAGTATAGGAATTTCTATATGCTGTTGAGCAGGGCCATTCCCGGTAATTTGCTAATGGTAATTGACCATCACAATATAATATGTGCAGCAGAACAAATTTGGTATAGTCATGTCCCCAGATCCTATCTTTCCCCACGCCCCCTATAATAGAAGGTAAAGGAACAGCTATGCCAGACTAAGATTGATATAGTTGCAAAAAAATTAAAAAAAGAACACCCAAGCTCTTATTAAATTTAACAATCAGTTCAATAGTACTAAATGTTCTAACACTATCAGTGGTTTTATCTTTATGCATTCAGTCATTTTTAATTAATTTGAAATAATGCATAAAAACAATTCATGCATATCTTTTAAATCCAACAATCTATAAAATGTTATACTAGGAATAATGTCTATCACTATAGCTATAGCTATGGCATCAAAGTCACCAAACTTCACCAGCAATGTAAAGATAAAAATATATAGAGAGTTTACTTGACACACATACCAAAAATCCACTGCCATAGTTAAGGACACATCTGGATCAATTTATTTCCTTAATCTCCAGATATCGGACAGATGGCCACTATAGACACTAAAGTTTACACCATCTGTTTTATAACTATAGCACATCAATATCATGATAGCTGCTGCTTTGCTGTCTTCAATCTACCAGTTATCTATGAATTAATTACCTTGACCTCTTCGGAGACGGGATATGGGAATATTTCCAATGGAGGTAGGCCGGCAGACACTGTAAAGAATAAACAATGCTCCCACAATACCTGCCAATACTCCTCCATAGAATACTAGTAGGGTAGCAAGCGCCATATTTTCAATTGGTAACAATCAGCTATAGCTATACAGAACAATAAAGCTTTTATAGCGTATTGTACCCAGTGAAGGAGGGTGATAGAGTTTTTAAC
>WLWI01005332.1_pt1 | contig 10738 bp, 12 predicted proteins | sample 6701501 | NCBI WGS metagenome assembly WLWI01 (sample SAMN12718690, study PRJNA515312) | sponge metagenome | isolation source: marine sponge | host: Mycale hentscheli | place: New Zealand: South Island, Marlborough, Capsize Point | collected 2014-11-01
ATGCACAGCTGGGGTGATATTTCACAGCATAACACTGCACAGCAATGATTGCTATGAAGACAAGACAGCCATACATTAACTAAGTAAATCCCTAGTATTACTGAATGTGAGGGAGGCTTCTCTCACATACTGTATGCACATCGGATTGAGTGTAATATGGTAATGGCATGTGTGTGACTAAATAATTTAGTCTAAGGGGTAATGGTAAGAAAATTAGGAGGGGTAGAGGGTGAAAAGAGAAAAAAAAAACACTATTAGGGGTGTCGAGGTGTTGATCTTAGGGGGTGGAGGAACAAGCACCCAGCCAGCAGAGAGGGATGCTTACATGATTAAACTGGCCAGGTGGCCGTAGCCAATGTAAAACCAAGTTCAACACCACAATATAGGTAAATGACTCCCCCATCCACCAAGAAGAGAGGACCCCTGCACTACCCACAAGCACAGCTAATAGGAAGCAGCAGTTTGGGCAAGGACAACAGAGGGCTAGAAGGTTAATCATCTCTCTCTCTCTATATATATATATATAATACGATATACTTGGATAAAAATTAGACCTGAAACTATCTAATATGCCACTTCTCTGTATGTAAATGGGGCAGAGCTATGGAATACTCTGTTCTGTCCGCTCTTAAAAGTTTTCTAGCCGGTTTAGCTGTATAAGGATATATAAATGTTTATCATGCAAATATGCTTGTCAAAAGACTATGTCCAATTCTAATTATGCTGATGACCACAACTGCTAATTGAATGATCTATAAAATAATTTATTGGGCTAACTTACTGGCCACCACTGTGCCATCCCATCGAGTGCAGTACTTATTGGCCATTCAACCTTGTGTTAACTATTGCATAGCAACATCCACATGGAATTGCAATTCGAGAAAGAGCACGTGTAAAGTGCCACCCCAAACAAGTTTGGTATCCATCCCCGCCTACCTGGAGAACAGCAGCCATGACACCTGTCTTGACCAACCCCAACATGGAATGGACTATCTCCATCAGCATCAAGGCGTGACAAAACATCACCATGGAGAAGGTCTTGTCGTATGCTTCCGTGATACCATCTGGCACAGAAACGAGCAGACAAGCCAAGTTAGATATATGTCTCAAGATGGACAACATGGCCACCCTCAGGCCTGGATTACCCACCTCTTCCTCCTCGGAGAGACTTGAGCAGGGCTAGCACAATGAGAATGAACCCACTCCACTGGATGCCGTTGTAGAGCAGCAGATAGGCCAGCTTCACTTTCTCCCATACTGGAGTGTGAACAACAAAAAGGGGAAGAACAGAAATGTACTCATCTCACATGAGCATGTATATAGGCGTGACTCACTTTGTAACATCTTGTCATATTTCTCTAGGTCTTTCTTCATTCTGGCCTCAAGTTCAGCAAGTTGTTCCTTGGTCTTCTCCTAATAATACAAACACATGTAAAATCTTACATATGGTAAGGTGTGGCATGACTCAAACACCAAAACGCATACTACCATACTGGTTAAACTGGTAAGGTGTGGTAGGATTAGACAGGGAGCAGTCTCGGGATCATTCTTTGAACATTAATATACCTATTAGTTGCTACTGTTGTTCACCATTTACCAACTACTTTTCAGAGCTCTAACAATCATTATCCCCTAACTATTCTCATCACAACCACCTCAGTTGGATAGTTTAGATAGTTCCCATAAACGCCAGTGTAGTTGGCTCTACCATTACATAGAAGTGACTGTGGGTAATAGATAACACTGTGTAAACTACACTGCTCCAGTTGTTAAAATGGAACACTTTGTAAACAAGATATTTGCACACTAAAATCCATTGTATCATGTTCCACTAAATATGACCTAATCTTTCTTTTCCTATGGGAGCTTACCACTCTTGCCATCTTCTCAGGGTCCACTTCCTGCTCATTCTGCTCGTCGTCTTCATCATCACTCTCCTTCTGGTATTCCCAGCGATTAAAATCGATGCTTATCCAATGAGGCTTCTCCATAGCCGTCTGAAGGCGAGGCCACACCCTCTCTGAAACGGAATAAAAGAAAACGTCTTCACAAAGTACCAATTCCAAAGTACGGGACACATGATAATTAACATCTCATGTCCTATCACTACTTCATTGTATTATACAACATACCTTGTTCTTTTAACAGGCGAAACTCAACCTCATTCTCAAAAAATCTGACACGGCATTTCTACATTAGCATAATTTCAATGGTTAGAGTAAAACTGGGAAAATATGTACTCACATCAGATTGGACGGGCTCGAAAAAAGGCAACTCGAATCTGTACACTGCTTTTCCAGTCACACCAACAGCATTGGCTAAGGACATCAAACATATGGCAACACTGAATGAAACTGAAAGGGACCACAGATGATCACACCCCAACTCACTACACCATTCAACCAAACAATTCGTATCATCCAGATCTTTTGGCCTAGTACCCCTGACCACGGATGGGCCCTATTTACCAATTATAAGTCATTGTCCCAAAGTATATTTTTTATCCTTTGCAATTCAACCCCGAACTTCTGAGGCTTATTTTTGTCAATGCATAAAATAATCACACACACACACACAAACAATTATTACATGGATACTCAAAAGCGTGACCAATAAAGATTTATACAGCTGTATGTGTGCGTACGTGTGTTGTGTGGAGAAGGGAGGGGATGAGTCTTATTCTACCATAGACGTGATCACACTCACCTCTAAATGTCATGTAATCTCTCCTGACACGGAAGTCAGGGTTCTATAAACAAGGAGGAAGAAGAATATTTATGAAAGACAGTGCTCCATAGATGAAGACATAATTATCTTAGCCAGCTGAGTGGAGTTCAAATACTAAGTTGCACAAAGCTCTCTAATATAAATCCTGTACATTTTTCTAAAATATGTAAAAGAACTTCTTCTTGGTAATAAGAATACCCTCTGGTAGTTTGGCACAGCCAGACCCTTTATCCACTGATGGCTATGCAGAGGGAAAGGGTCTGGATTCATGCAGTACATCGAGTCATATAGCGATCTGTGGCCTGGCTACGCTAGACTAACCCCCTGGGGGGTAGTCTCGCGGGCTAGATCCTTTACCTAATCACTCCGCTCGGAAGGGTCTGGTTACTCCAACGCACCCATTTGGTAATAGTGGAATGCAATTAAACCTTGCGGGTTTTCTACCATCCTGTCACAAATCTTTGCGAGCTGGTGTTGTATAATGGAGGTTCTAGTGAGGCTATGCCAGTAGTATGCGAATCAGTCACTTCAATTATTGTCCTTTTTTGGAACTCTCCATTTTTAGGCACACTTTTCAGCTCAGAGCTCGTAGAAGAACAAGTGCAGGAGGTGGGACTAGCTAAAAATATTTGTACACACATTTTATGGACACCCACACACAATTAAACTTGACGTAAGAAGTACACACTTTATACGTTCCCCTGGAATCCTGGGGAAAGATACTAGACGGATGCGTTAGGGTAACCAGACCCTTCGAGCAGAGCAATTAGGTAAAGGGTCTGGCCCACGACACTACCTGGGAGGGGGGGGGGCGGGCGTAAATAACTACATCCAATAACTCAATTAATTATGCACATTAACCAATTAAGTGAGAGACAAGTAGAGAGAGAGACCTTCCTGGGTTTCTCATAGACAAATGCACGCCTAAAAAGTGGGCATTGATACTCAAATTAAATATTCACTCACCTCTATCGGCTTTACAAGTACTCTCAGCAATACCATGTTCTTTCTTTGAGCCCATTTTACTTGCGGAAACAGCTCCTGCACACTACCTTGCTCACCCATATTCTTTTCTATAAGGTCAGTACAGTGCAGCCGCTCGTCAGCTTGTGAGCCCTAATCACCTTTGACCTCAAAGTCCGCTGACAGAAAAATGCGCTCACGTTAACGAGCCACGCCTACCATCTTGCAAGAGCAAATGGCCGAGCCGGTTTTCCATCACGTACATGGTACGCCTTTGGAAGTCACTTCTTCTATGAAGGAGAGCTTCCAAGAGAACGGTTACGTTTATGTCCGGTAAGTCGCAGCCCCGATCATCAGTCTTTCGTGGTAGTTAGCGCGAGGTTAAATTTTCTGCAGTTCTCTTCTGAACACCGAGGAGCTTGCCAAATTAAAGGAGTATCTTGAGAGGGAAGATGGGATTCTACAGTATTCTTATGGTAGAGGAGATGGACATGGGAGAGTGAGCAGAATGTGTTTGTGGAACCAGCCTGGAAGAGACCTCACTGGAATGGTGGGGAGGTGTAGGAAAGTGGCAAAAACAATGGAGGAATTACTGGAAGGAGAGGTATATCACTACCATACCAAGCTTATGATGAAGGAGGCGCATACTGGAGGATCCTTTGTGTGGCACCAGGACTATGGGTATGGGATGTAGTAATAATATTTATGAGATAGTGCGTTGCTAGGCTATGTACCATACCACACTATCCATTCCACTCTGTGTAGGGAAGGATCAAGTTTTTCAAAATAACCTATTTATACCTTATGCCTACAAACTCTGAAATTATGTCAAGTCCTATATATTATCTGTGCATGCGTTTGTGTGTGGATGAATTGGAAGAAGTGCATGTAAGCAGGCCCGTAGCCAGAGGTTCGCATTGAGGGGGGTTCGGATTTTAAGACGCAATAAGCCACACCTACTTTTGTTTCCTCGTTAATTCTTCTACAATACTAAAAAACGAAAGATAAGTGCACTATTTGTTCTAGGTATTCTACTTCAAAACTATAATTCATTAAACACTGTTGATATTCGAGAGAAAAGCGGTATTATTCTCGTGTAACTAGGCTTCTATGAGCTGTATATAAACAGTGCAACATTAATTCGCCTTATTCGTACTACAAGTTATTTAATAGTACGGCGTGTGAACTGCCCGTTCAAAATGTATTGGAAAAATCGCTATAAATGAGTGAAATAGCACTGGACAAAGTGAAATGTCATGGTAGCTTAAGTAAACTTTAGCCTTGGAAATGTACAGTTGTAGTTTCTAGTTGGAGACAACGTCATTCTTTAGCGCAGAAGCTATACCCCTATTAGACAGAGTTTTTTCCAACAGATTAGGAGGAGCCATTGATTAAAGCGAAGTTCAAGAGAAAGTTTATTCTGAAGTACAGAGATAGTGACTGCACTATACATAGTAGCCACACTGTAAATGATCTTTAGCTTACTGTAGTCTTGTGCAGCTTTTATAAAGCTGGCCTACTATTAGTGTGTGAACTGTGCTATTCGTGATTAATAGCAGCACGAACAACGCGATTAAAATAACGCGAGGCAAATCCGAGTCCTATTTCAATAGCTTTGCGAGCCTACTGTCCCTTAATAGAACAGGTTACCCGTGCTATCACTCGCTAGTAGTAGGCCAGTGTTTTTTTTAAAATCATTTGCAGTGTAGCTACACTAGATAGTGCACATTTGAGGTTTAACTTTCTCAGACACTTCCGACGGCTCCCTTTCTAATCTGTTGAAAAAAATCCGTTGCTTGTGCTATTAATATCGAATCGCACGCTTGCCGGTGCTATTACTCTTACTAAAGTGCATTATGTTACACTTTATAAAGAATAGATGTAACGTAGCAAGCTTTACTTATGCCGATATGAGAGCGAAATTTTGTATCCAAGGAGCTGAATGTTTATTAGGTCACTTGGACTCAGACTAGGCCAGAAACAGCAGATAATTCAAGCTCAGGTTCAGCACGATTGAACAGATGACTATAATTCCAGAAGTTATATGTGGGGTGTGGCTAAAATATTTACTTCCGGTCACTCTAAAGGGGGGTTCGACCGAACCCCTCGAACCCCCCCTGGCTACGGGTATGGGGGGTTTAAGCCAGTCCATGGCCTGGCTAATATTTTGGATCCCCATTTACACATTATTGAGGGTGACATCATTATTTGAACAGTTTTACTTTCAATGACTCTAGTTTATTGCATGGTTTTGTCAAAATGAAACTGCTTCCCCCACCTCTGACTATACAGTATAGAGCTTACTGTAGTCCAAGGTGACAATACTGTTGTTTATATTCATTGTAGTGAAACCTTCATGGACAAAAAAACAAGGCTGTTGTTGATATCTTAGTAAAGGAAGTAAGAGCTGCAAATCCGTCTTTTCAAGCAGCAGATATAAGAGGTAATCATTAATACCTACACCTGTATGAACTAGAGGATTATGAATTGATGCTAAAACTAACATCTAACACATTCATGCTAATAGTTGTTCTTCTATTTTTGGACAATTCAACTTAAATGCCACTTTACAGAAAAGTAAATGTTTAAAGTAAATTATTTAAGCCATACTACTTTTCTGTGTTATCTCAATAATCATTTAATATAAGTACGGTAATTTTGATGAATATTTTACAATCTCTGAATTGACACCATAAGAACTCATTTTATATTGTTATTATCACAGCTGCTGCTTATTGTATAAGGAGTTGAAATTGAGTGCAACTAACCCAACTGTGTTTTTGTTTCAGGAAAAAAATCAATTGGTCACATTTTAGGCTACGATAGTTGTTGGTCTGAATATTATAAGTTTTTATTATATTATATAAGTTACCAGGGTTTCTTTCAGGGGGGCGCGGGGAGTAGCATTCGCCCCCCCCCCTTGGCAGCAACTCGCCCCCCTTTGTTCTAAAAAACCCACCCCCTTTTTCCAATGTCATGTTTGTACGCCCCCCCCCCCAAATTAACAATGTCTACAATGTCTAATTTCGCCCCCCTCCCTTTGGTTAAAAGCTGAGAGAAACCCTGGTTACAGTAGAGAAGAAGAAATTTTATTAATACTGTGTAGTAATATGATTTTTGTTATGATTACAGCTGCGGCTTATACATATTATCGTTCTAAAAGTCAAGAGAACTCCCTTAAAAGCCGTGGATTGCTGGAAGATGGAAACAAATCTCGACGACGAATGGAAATAATTATTCGAGTAAGTATAACATTTGAAAACGTCAATTGGACACCTGTCATTTCTCGACCAATTCCATCAAATAAGTTTACATCCTAAGCCTGTAAGACAACACTGTTCATCAGTAAACTTAACAAACCATTCAAAAATACAATCAAATCATTTTGGATCAAACTTATGTCTTGTTCAAATTCATGATCATGCACATTTACTGTCATTCACTGTCATTGGTGAACTTTACTGCAATTAAATAAACCAAAACAAATTCAACTGGTAATTGTCATTTTGTACTACAGGGTTTGTGTAGGATAATTTGTCTGTCAGATAGTAATTCTCCATCTGTAATACTGCAGGATAGTTGGTGTATCCTCCAGTAATCCTGCATCCGAAATTCAGCCCTATCCTCTGCAGTATAGATTTCAGGAAAGTTGATCTTTTCTGCAATTAGGAAATTTGTATGACAGATCAAATTTACTACAGCTTTTTGCAACCAATCCTACTGTAGAAAATTTAGTTTTGTGTCCAGTGCTACTTGTACATGGTTCCATCCTTGGTGTCTTCGTCCACGCAAGTGATCCACGTCATGGAAAACCTGAAGATCCAGGAAGATGCAAGACAGACCTTGCTACATTAATAAAAAAATTAAACATTAACCCTTTCCTTCCGGGAGCAGCTTTAAAGCGTACCAAGACCTGGTCGGCTTCTTCGATTTTTTAGAGACACTTAACGATTTGATAGAAGCTTAAAATTTGAAATACATGTGCCCAGAGCATTACTAAAGCTAGGAAAATGTTTACAGACCAGATAGCTTCGAGAGTATTTCACAACTTTTGTGTTTATGCCTACGTCGGTCACAAAATTTTACCGCGGTCTCTATGAAAAATTATATAAAAAGTTACCTCTGTCACAGAAGCTTTTTAGATAGCTTAGCTTTTTCTAGAAGCATTGTAGAAGCTGTAAAAAATGTCTTTGAGCCAGTGAGAACCTGGTACAGTGATTTCTCTCTATTAGTGCACCGGTGGGCAGGGTATGCTAGACTGGACTATTACAGGTCATGGACTATTAAAAGGTTATGATAAAAATAGCATATACAATGCACAATAGTGTGATAGTTAGATTTACATATCTTCTGCAGTTTCATTAGAGACTGTAAAATGATCAAGTAAAACTGTTTGCTGTAAATTGAGGTTACTCTTCTCTGCCTTTAAATCAAGACATTTTTTATGTACAGTGTTGTCACGATCAGCTTCAACTGACTGTTGACGAATTCCTTGGAGATCGACATTTTTCAACATCAGGCTTATCTCATCAATCACAAGGTCGTTTTTATGCCAACATGAACTGCTTAAGTGTGTCCACATGAGCTTGAGGAAAATTTTTAGACTGTAACCAGCAGTCAACAACTGTTACTTGTGTCAATTCTTTCCATGCTTCATGTGCCATCGTAGATGCATCTGCTGGGTAAGCATGTTGTAATCCTCTCACTCTTGCTGCAATGGATGCTCCAAGTTGACGTAGTTCATCATATTATTCAAGATTTCTTATCACCACTGTAATAGCTGGCTTTTGTACCTGCGTTTCAAAGCAGCTATGATGCCTTGGTCCATTGGCTGATCGACAGATGTACAGTTAGCCTAGTTGCCAACTGTCCCGAAACATCCGGGACAGTCCCGGAATTATCCGCTCTTTCCCGTCCTGTAACGGAAGTGTGAACTGTCTATTGTGTGTCCCTGAAGCTTCAGAGGAATTTGCTCCCACTACACTTACTTTTACATCCATGAATTTAGGCAAAGCAGAGGATCTCTTTCTTATCACGACAAATCGTCCACATCCTATAAACTTACTGAACGGCTCGAGTATGCATGCATTTTTATTTAATAAATTAATTCATGCATAAGTGAATTTGCAATTGTTGTTGGCAATCTTTACCTATTGTCCTCCGCACGTTATTGTATGGCTTCTCCACCACCCACTAAGAGGAAGAGAGTTTCCCACTTTGATCCAAATTGGATTGAAGAATTTAAAGGGATAGGGAGAAGCCACAAAGGTATCATGATTAACTACACAGAATTATTATAAGTTTCTAATTTTAATTTTATACAGGTGATATTTTTGCCAGATGCACAATCTGTCTTTCAGACTTCAGTGTTGCACATGGAGGAAGAAATGATGTAACAACCCATGTTAGTGGCAAACGTCACAAGCAATCAGCATCTGCTGCTTTTATTTCCAAAGTGTAACATCCTTCTTTAAACCGCGAGTAGCTCAAAATGTTATTGAAGCTGAAACTCGGCGGTCAATGTTTGTTGCTAAGCATAACCTGGCCTTTCTGAACAGTGAACACGCTTCAAAGCTTTTTGCTCAGATGTTTCCTGATTCTGAAACAGCTAGAAAGTTTGCATGTGGAAGAACCAAGACCACAGCCATAGTAAAGGAGGCATTACCACCATATTATCATGCTAAGGCTATAAATAGTATGTCTAATCCTTTCTCTATTTTAATGGATGAATCGAATGATAAACAAGACAAATCATGTATTATTTTGGTTAGAGTCTTGGATGCTGAATTGGGTAATGTAAAGACAAAGTTTTTAGACATGCCAGAGGTGAACATAGGAACGGAAAAAAATCTATACAGTGCCTTAAGGGAGTCTTTGGGCAGATACAATTTAGATTTTAGTAAAGCAATAGCCTTTATGCCAGACACTACAAATGTAATGAAAGGGGCTAGGTCAGGTGTTCAGAAACTGATAAAAAGAGATAACCCCCATCTTTATGATGCTGGTTGCATTTGTCACCTTGCTGACTTGTGTGTCAAGGCTGGAATGATTATTACTTTCAACACAGCAGCAAAAGAAATCAACATTTTTTTGATATGTGGATTAATGAACCCAAAGTTCTCTTGAAGCATTGTCAAACTAGGTGGTTGAGTCTACTGCGATGTATACGAAGGTATTTAGATTTATTTGATGGTCTTTTATCGTACTTCCGCTCTTGTGACGACCAAACTGCCAAAGTAGTTAGCATTACTGAATGACTTGAAAATCCACTAACAAAGCCCATTCTGCACTTCCTCAATCATGTTCTACCATCCATAGATAGATTCAATAGGTCTTTCCAAAATTCAAATGAGAACACGTGTGAATTGTATACAGATATTGTCAGTCTTACAAAAATTTATGCTGTGAGTTTCCTAACCGAAGAAGCTGTTCGTAAAGCTGGAAATATTATTCATTTGGTTGCCATGGACAAAGTTAAATTGGATGAAAACTTAAGTAGTGGAGATGAGACATGACTGTGTATTAGTGCTCTTGAAGAAGAGATGGACATAAAACCATTTTTCCAGCATGTCAAAGCTTTCTATTCAGCTACTCTTCAGAAAATGTTCAAGAAATTTCCATTTGGTGACACAATTATACAAGATTAGGGTATTGTCCAACCAATTAAGACAAAGTCTTACACTGAAGATACCATTAAGAGACTTGCCAAGAGGTTTCCTCAAATTGAGTTCAATTCTCCAGATTCCCTTAATCTTCTTGTTCAGGAAATTACGGAGTTTCTTCTTTGTCCAGAAGACCTTCCTGCTCTAAAGTATTATAAGGATTGCGATGGAGTTGAGAAACCACGTCCTGGATTTTTTGGTCGGAAGTTGGTAAAATTAAAACCCTCCTAGGAGAGTTAAGGTTTGCCAATCTGGCAAGGCTTATGGCTGGACTGTTAGCAATACCATCGTCCAATGCTGACTCTGAGCGTGGGTTTTCAATCCTAAGAAAAATACATACGGATCAAAGATCAAACCTGGATCAAAGCACAGTAGTAGCATTGATG
>WLWI01005335.1_pt1 | contig 10737 bp, 6 predicted proteins | sample 6701501 | NCBI WGS metagenome assembly WLWI01 (sample SAMN12718690, study PRJNA515312) | sponge metagenome | isolation source: marine sponge | host: Mycale hentscheli | place: New Zealand: South Island, Marlborough, Capsize Point | collected 2014-11-01
TTTTACTCTCACGCCACATTTTCACTCGCCTTTGGCTCGTGAAAATATTTTGCGTGCTCGTAAAATATTTTCCCATATTGTACTCTGACTCGTGCTATAAGTATTATATATTATATATAATATATATATAATAATTATATATGGCGTACAAGTTTTCTGGGTTTTTACAGCTACTTTTACTCTAGTGGAGCCTACCCAGCCAGGTTAGAGCAGCTGCTATAATATCAGCTGGGGTTGTGGGGAGCCCCTAGTAAGTGCTAACTTTACACCATGAGTTACCAAAATCTACTTCAGTGAAGATATCTAGTGTGGAATAAACCACTTATTACACTCAGCAGAGTGATATGGCTAGATATTTCACTCTCAGGCTTTATTTTCACTTTGGCTCGTGAAAATAAATTAGCCTGCTCATGAAATATTTCACCATATCACACTCTGACTCATGTAATAAGTACTATATATAATATATATATATATATATATATAGTAAAAGATGGCAAAAAAAAAAAAAAAAAAGTGGTTTAGATTAATACCAATTTTGATTAACTCTGCATTCAGTCCTAAAAATTCTATAATATTTGATTAACAGAATAGTACTCCTATGCTGTTGTGGTTGCCCTTTTTACCACCATCCGGTTCACTAACTACATAAGACAAAGTTATCTCAACATTAGTTTTCTATGAGCCACAAAAAAGTCCATATGTGTGGTTTTTTTTCTTCAAAACCATAAACTTTCTATATGCATGTATGTTATGATACAAGGCAAGATGTGGCTTCCTCTTGAAAGACGGGCAACTGTTTAAATATACACCACACGAGCATTATCATAATAGAAGGTGCTTGATGTGCTTTATTTCAAAGTCATTCCAGGAACGTTTGCATGTTGCTGTTGCTATGGTTTGTGACACCAAAGGAGTTGGACAGATTTCAATAACGGAGATATTTGCAAATACTGTAACCAAAAGTAGGTACAACTCATAGCAAAGTCTTATACAACTTTATGTATCCATAATACTTGCACAACCAATCCTTCACATAAAGAAGCACCAAAGGTGTAAACCCTCACCGCTACTAAACACTACCTACGTAGCTAATTACAATATAATCTCGGTTAATCAATCTATAATCAACGGTTAATTGTCAGTAATCTCCAAAATCAGAGCGTGACAGACAGACGATTACTATAACCCTCTCGCGCATGCACGCGGAGGGTTAACTAGTATTTCATTCCCTGCCATGCTACAATAAGTCTTCTATTTTAAAACAAACTAGTCTTGGATTAAAGCAGACAGCCTAAGTCTAGCTGTAATCCCATGCAGTAATAGTATACGTAGCAAAACATTTCAGAAATTAAAGTCCTTTTTGGGATTACACCAGAACTGGGGTGTACAACACATCAGACAAGCAACGCCTGTCCTACCTGTCAGTAACCAACTTCATTTTTTATTTTTTCTCCTTTTTGGCACTTCGTTGTTCCTTTCCACCACGTCGCTGTGGTTAGGCGGAATTTAAAGCAGCGAAGTGCCAGTTTGTGGATATCATTAGTTATGATTAGTTGATAAACAACAAAGGAATTACAAATAAGGTGATAATGGGTACCGTGGTGATAGTGAAGATGGGACTGTGTTTGTTCCATCAACACTACACGTTTGGGACCACTCTGACCAGTGATATTGGTAAAGGAGAATTCCCCCTCCACAACATTTAGTTAAAAAAAAATCTCTTAAAAAAATCACAACAACCTTCACAGACTACGCTACTTTCACTAATTAAAAATAATCAACTCTCCAGCAAAATCCATTCAATTAATGCAGAATTGTGGTAAACCCTGAGATCGTAATCAATTTACACACTTACGTTTGCACACATGAGGCCAAACATCAACATGGAGATGGATTTCATTGATTGATGATACTTACCGACTTGTTGACATCCGTTGACAGAAGTTCAAACATGACCACGGCCCGTGCTATAGCGGCAGAAGCCATGGACAGCTGTTCCCCTAGTAACATGTCAACATATAATGTTTTTTCACCCGTTATGCAAACTAGGAGTGAAAAGCAATTTTTGCAATGTAATAACAAACTCAGTCTGCAGTTTGAGAAAAACAACTCTTGACATATATTTTTCAAGTACTTTTAAAAACATGATCCATTATTTACATTCATAGAAAACCAAACTCTTCTATTGTATATGAAATAACTTGCACAGACTTAAGACAACAACAACCCCCCCCCCCCCCCTCCCCCCCTCCCCCCACTATTCACCACCACGAAGCTGAGTCAGGTGAAACAGTGAAGAAATTTTTTTCCCTTTTTTTTCTCTTTAGAACACAAAAATTACTTGAACAGAAAAGTAATATTTATGTTATTTGTGATTGAGGTTTTTAGATTAAAAAGCTGTACCTTCTCCTTTGTAAGACCCCACCCCTTCAGTACAGCACATCCTCTAGCTGTATAACATGTATTTCTAATATTGGCCGGTTGGTGTTGAAATTAAATCTACACTTATCACAAGCTTGCTCTGTTTGTGCATACATACAAATGTTGTCAGCTTGAAACATTGAGATTATATAAATTAATAATGGTATAATCTGGTATAATATCAATAATAGTCCAGTGGGAAACTGTACTTTTGATGCAATATTGTGACAGAGTGGACCAAAGCATGAAACTTAGCACAGTGTTTGTTGAAGGTATGTACAGCAATATTAGAAGGGGTGCCATCCAGATATACATTCCTTTACAAAAATATGTCTTACAAGAAACTTTGGTCAATATAATCGGCGATACCCGCAAATTTTTTTATTTGCGCGCCCAATACAATTATTATAGCGAAAATAAAAAACGGCGATATTACAGGCAGCTAGACTATTTAATTGAATAATATTTCGGCTTGTGGAGCCTTCTAGTGGTTACTGAACTGAATGAGGGTGACTGAACAAGGAACTTTGTATAACCAGATGATACAGAACATGAGACCATGTAGTCATAATTGAATTAGTGGCAGTCATTCTGGAGCACTAATTCAATTATGACTACACCTCCCAAGTATGACTGCCACTAATTCAATTATGACTACACCTTCACACCTCCCAAGTACACCTCACATGTCACAGAAATTGTCCAACACCAACTAACATTCCCAGGGGCTGTGCCCCATCACACAATGGTCTCATGTTCTGTATCATCTGGTTATACAGAGTTCCTTGTTCAGTCACCCTCATTCAGTTCAGTAACCACTAGAAGGCTCCACTAGCCGAAATATTATGGTTTTATTCTACTGAAATAAATTCTCTGAAACTTGCTACACCTGACTAGCTATCAGGGTAGCTAGTTCTATTAAATAGTCTAGCTGCCTGTAATATCAGGTGACTCCTAATCATTAACATTAAAGTATTAAACCACAATACATTATAATAAACAATCTATTTTACATAATTAACTGTTAATCAAAATTTCACACTTTAAAAAAATTGTTTTAATAAACAATTTTTTTTGGCACCCCTTCTGATACTGTTACATATGCCAAACCGAACCTGCATACCAAGTTTCATGCTTTGGTCCACTCTGTCACAATAATTTTTCTTATCTGCTGGACTAATAATCTTATCTTTACAATTATCAAGTTCTGGCCCTTCACACAAACTAGATAATATTTTTCATTTTTTTCTTTTGCTTTTTTACAAACCCCTTGAGGTGAGAAAGTTTCTATCTAATTCTTATCATTGTTTTCATCACAACTTATCATTATATAATAACAACAACAATTATAATAATAATAATAAGCTGTGATGAAAACAATAATGATGAGATTGCTCAATCTTATCATTATTGAAATGAGTGTATTTGTATAGTATCTACAATTAATGAATCAATTTAATGCATTAATTATAGCTACTGAATATAGTCATTATTGCTATAACAACGCCAGCAATCAGGCATGTGGGTGGGGCTTACTATATCGGCACACTGGATATACTGCAAACCCTCATTTTATAGTACACTCTGAACTCAACTTGAGATTTATCAATTCACAGGTTTCATCAAATGAACAACTTTCAATATTGCAAGGATATTTCACAACTCAAGCAATTACTGGACAAAATGTGTGTATTAATGCCCACCCTTTTCTCTTTAACAGTGCAGGCTTGTGAAGTGTAACTATAGCAACGTGGCCAATAAATCACAGCCTATGACTAGCTGACAGGAAAGCTCTTAGGAAAACATATTGATTCCCTCTGTTAACATTCTTTCCCCCAAATATACTCATCTTATGTCCAAAACTCCATGATAGTGAAGTTTAATAAGTGACAAATGAAAATAGATCAGTGCACATGTCTGAACAAACTCTCTAAACACATCACACAATTACAACTCAAGAGTAGCCATCTCTTTAAAAAACGAATAAATTAATCTTAATTTGTATTTTGCCATGCGTGTATGTATGTATTATATTTATCTCTTTAGTATTCCAGCCATTATCTTGACTGTGCCACTCCCCCCCAGAACCGTTTCACTATAGTTTTACTTATTTGTAAATATTATTACATAAATTGTAGTAGATATGATATCAGTGTGTGTGTATATGTGTGTGTGTATGTGTGTGTATGTGTGTGTGTATGTGTGTGTGTGCACTAAGAAATAAGAGTACGCACACTTGAATACATGCATACACACGTAATCACACACGCACACATTCATATATACACACACACACACATGCAATGACAAACACATGCATATGAACATATATCACAGCGATAGATCATGTCCTCACAGCCAACCTCCTGGTATCTCACCTTGAAATAGCTCTGGATATCTGACAGCATACAGAGAAGAAATCTGCTCCTTTCTAATTCTGCAAATGAAGTAACATGATATGACATGGTGTGACACTGAATGATTACGTATATGTAATCAACCTATGTATAAACCAATGCAGTACAACTGTGACAAAAACTTGAATTTCCTGTAGTCATGTATTTAGGAAATTTCATGTTTCTACACTTTTCTGGTAGTGGATACAGTAGTGCTAAATGCCCTATAGTGCGGGGCATTTAGCACTATTCTCTACAGGAAAGGTGGTGAAAGTATGAAATTTCCTACATACGTGGCTACAGGAAATTCAAGTTTTTGCTCTGTAGTGCTCTCATGGCTACCAGCACTGGCCAAAACCAATTATGTACCAGACACAGAGTCGGCAAGAGTCAATAAAGTGACCGTGAGTTCCACAAACAGGTCAATATGTCAGCATTTGACATATGTAGATAAGAGTGTACGAAGTGCATCATCACACGCACCTCACCACATCTTCCAGAGAGGGTTCGGTCACTGCTTTACTCCCTTCTCTTCCGTTGGTCTCCATTAAACAGGCCACGCCCCCACATGTTATCACTGAATGAACTGCGACACATAAAGGGGCATGTAACGAGACACAACAACAAAAACAACAACAACAAAAAACAAAAAAAACAACAACAACAAACAAACAAATGTTGCAATATACATATTTGTATAAAAATAGAATGAGATGTTTCAACTGCAGTGTGTGTGTGTGTATGTGTGTATGTGTGTGTATGTGTGTGTGTATCATTTACGAACATTCGTATGCCATTGGGTGTGTAAAATGTAACATGTACACGTATGTCACATGCAAGCAGCAGGCAACAGCAACGCCAAACTCAACACTACCGTAGTACAACTGCATCCCACTATGACAACAGACAGAGAGCATCGATCGCTGTATTGCATAACTCTAATGCCAATAGCAGACATCGTGCAAACAGCCTGTGATATTGCAGTCCATTACGCAACCAGAAATGTCAGTATTTTGAATATACACTGAACTTCATTTGGCCTTCAGTCATATCTTTGTGCGGCAACAGGGAAAGTGTGTCTCTCATCTCAAATTGAAAGCAACTCGGCAGACTTAAACTGAATCCACCAGCTAATTATGAGCACACTAGATAAAATATAAAACACAGTTAGGGCAATCTAAACAAATTTAATTACCACATCAAGCGTGAATGGTTTGGTGGGCACAAGATGACATATCCAGCACACATATCCCTTAATTGGTTTCCTACACATGTGCTTGTAAACATACACCGTCCGATGAACCTTGCGTAACTGTTTCCATTCGTTGGCGAAATAATGGAATACCTCATTAAAGCTCTCCCTTTGTTTTATCAGCTTATAAAATATTACAAAATATCGTGGAACTTCTTAAATAAATTAGAACATTAAAGCATCGATGCTCACGAACAGACACACAAACACACCCCATCTTGTTATCTTTCAATTGTAGCTGGCAGATTTATGAAAGAAAACAGTCACTTATTTATTTTTGTTTCTAATATTGTCTGCATCAAAGAACCCCTCACTTATGAATAACAACCAGATGGTTCCTTCAGTAACCTCTCCTCCAGTTTCTCAGAGAATATAGAAAACTCTCCCGTGCATTTCTCCAACTTTTTGAAAAACATTTTCTATACATGTTTGTGTGTCTGCAATAGTTTACTAGTGACAGATTGTTGCCCTGATAACAATATGTATGTACATACAATGTGTATTCCTTTCTACCAGTGACTCTATGCAGCTTTCTTGTTGTAAAACACTAATAATAGCTCATTGTAAGCCTTCTTGTACTTGTGTACATGACATGTAAGATACTGATTTGGCAAACAAAAAAAAAAAAAAAAAAAAAATCCCTTCAAATGTGTTTATCTCCGGGTATATGCAGAAAAAGTGACCAATTGTATGACAATGGACACAACTGCAATATGTTAAAGAAAGCATAAGTGATATTGTGATACCCCTTAAATATATAACACACATTATATTATGGGGGATTTCCCTACGTTGTTTAACAGAGTACAGAATCCATCCTTCAGCCAACGCATACTCTACCTGAAAGTTCTTCCTTCCTGGATGTCTCCAACATAGCTTCCAGGACGAGCGCTTGCTGGACCAAGAAGGACTTGCTCGAGGGCGTCATGTGACAGGATATGGGGCGGGACTTAAATTGCTCATGTAATGATGCCTGCACCTGGCATCGACGGGCAATCTGCTCTTGTGCAAGGCCTGCTGAAATAGACGGACAGTTGTCCGCACATATAACTACAAACATAAACAACAACAACAAAAACAACAACAAAAAACAACTGTAAAAGCTTGTGAATAGGTGAATAGAAAAAACGACTGAGCTAAATGCAAGTAATTCAATTCTTAAATAACAACACAGTAATGATTATCACTGATAAATAGTAGTTCCTCTGTCTTCATATGTAGGTAATCGTTATTCAACATTTTCAACTTCTTGTCAAAGTCTTCTTTGAGGTTGAACACTCTATGGTGACGTATCGACAAAATGTGAACAGCAAGATACCAGATGGAAATGATTACTGCTTATTAATGTACATCCTGATATAATGGCAGTTAAAACTGAGAAAGCTGCTATTAATTATTGTAATTATTTCAGCATAGAATGACTTAGTTCAGGGTTTCGTACAGACTATGGGAGCCCTGGGATACTCCCCTCCCCCTCCCCATCTCCTTCCCCCCTACATTTAGACTCCCTCCTGTTATACGTATGTTTGTATGTTGTTGTGATAGTAAGCCAAGTTGGCCTTGTAATAATCAAGATTGCCATAGTGACATAGCTCAGTATTCCTTGTATGAAGCTCACCTTGTATTTGTGTGATGTTCTTGTCATATTTCATTCCTTCATGTGAAGTGTTATGAAGATGGGTGTGAAGAGTCAAGACCAGTGGGAAAACAACAACAACAACAAAAACCAACAAACATGGAATAAGAAATGTCTCAGCTTTTTTTTTTTTTGACACCCATTTTTTTCTTAATTATCTTAATGCCACCCACCATTGTATTTCCATCAGTTTTCCTTTTTCTAAACCAAATACTAATCCACTATATTACATACGTATGCATGTAATATAATTATAACATTGTGATAATAAATTCACAAGAATTACAGCAGTAACTAAATCATGAGTCTGCTATCGTACAATTTGGAATACATTACTACAGTCTGTACTGCTGAGCAGCTGTTTCTATTTCATAAAGGATAACTTTCCGGCAAATTGAAATGTAAGCAAACGTCACTCCTGCTAGCACTCAACACTCTTCAGAACTATACAAGGCTTGCTAGGCATCAGCTGGCTATTTAACTTGAATTTACGAATACTGCGTTTATGTCCATACCTTCTCCATTTACACAAACAATGACAAACAATGACACACACACACACACACACACACACACACACAGTTGTTACCATTACCATTATGCATTGAAACTACAAAATTAAGTGACAGTATAAAGATAAAACAACTTTTGCTCTTACCTGCTAGATGTAGATTAGTCAGGAATTGAGCGGCATCCATTGTCCTTTCTGCAGCTGCTTTTCTCTGATCTGAAGGAATGAGATACTCGGTTGTGGTCAAAGCAGAAATTAAATCTGCAATTGGAATTATTGGAGCTTCTGCTGTAGGATTGCCAGAGGCACTATTGACGAAAATTTTGGACATTTCCCCTTTTCCAAAAAGCTGATAATAAATATGAAAAAGTCTTCAATTATCAAATTCTTAACCAAATTTAAAAAAAAGAAAAGAAAAAAAGAAAGAAAAAAAGAGAACAACAAAAAATAAAAAAACTATACAACAACAATCAATAGTAACCACAAAGAAATCCATTAGCTAGCTGCACTTCAGTAATTACCTAGTCATTTGTGATATTTTAACTATACTAAACAATTTTCTGATTGATTTCTGTCTGGAATGATTAAACAAAACAAAAGATAAAGTGCTAGTTTGGGAAACAACACTTAAAATACAACTGCTCGCACAATGTCCGCAAAATAAACAAGAATGCTCATTTCACCAGCGATGAAAGTAAAAGTAGGTGTGAAGCTAACTGAGCGTGTGTGTTTAGTATCTGTGTAACACGTATGGTGTGTGTGAGTACATGTATTTGGTTCAGCCACTACAAAAGCAAGAGTTTGTATGTAGGTACGGTAGGTGGTGCAGGGTTCCATTATTAGGATGTGTGCTTGTATCATGTATATATGCAAGACACATGTGTGTTTCATCATGCACTGTGAAAAAAAAGCACAGACAAATTTTGATGTGATCTTAACAGGAAGCCCACTGAATCTACACATGTAGAGTTGCCAACCATTTTCTATGATTAGTGCCACTACAACCCTGTCATTCTCCCCCCCCCCCTCCTCCTCCTCCTTGAGGTTCATTCTAATTACCACAGAAGTGGATTCAATTAATCATAGATTTAAATGTATAATGGTGTGATTATTACCGTTCATGAACACATAAGCCCAAGATTCACTAAATAGAATTCATATTCATAGATATTTTAGCAGGAAGCTGATAATTACTAGTACATTCAACTTTGTATTTTTTTAACTAGATAAATGATTTAATTAATTTAATTAACATGGTTTAATTAAATTCACAAAAGTTGACTCACCGAACACGACCTGTGCGGGTGCACACGGTGTTCAGTTGCTCGGAGTATATTTAACATCACGTCAGCCAGCACACAGATACGAACTTCCGCTAGCGAGAGATTAGCACTATGACCACAGTTGAAGCCACACCCATTACCTTGAGTGACATGTTGCCCTCCCTCAGTGTTTTCTGTGGCACATCTTAGAGCACATGGACAATGCACAAACAAAATGTCCACTTTTGGCTGCTGGTCAGATTGGAAGACTCCATATCGACTCTTTTCTTTGTCCACTTGAGATAGAATTTTTTTAAATATAATTGGTCGGTCCAAATTTATACAAAGTTGCTCCTGGCGATTCAGAAATGCATGAGAAAAAATTGTATCAGAGAAATTTAATTTTTGTAAGAATGATTCATTCTGTCTCGACACCTAAGATACACAACATTAGCCTATTAAATTAATACATAAGTAACACATAATTAAGTCCACATTATTACTATTAAGTTCTCGTGAAAATCTACTCAGTTTTCTATCATATAAAAAGCAAGTCAGCTAGCTATATCCAGCACCTCTCCTCGGCCCTCATCCGTTCGGCCAAAAATTTCAGTGGTAAAATACAAATCTCCTGAGCTACAAGCCTTCCAAGATCTATGATTGATATGTGCTTTGCTAGGAAGGTCACTTTCCAAAGCACCTGAACGGGACAGAAAAACTTCAGCTTGCTTTCTAATACAAGCCTCCATACTCGCACAGCCACTCCCATCTCCGAGAGCGCAGATAATTGGTGGGCGCGGTTTGAATTTTTTCAAGAAATTTGTGCGCTCCGCGTCGCACCGGGCTCTCACTTCTCGCGGCGGAGTTTTGTGGGCAATGTGCAGCATCGACAATATTCAAGACCTTTTTTTTTCTGGATTTGGTAGTGGTTGTGACGAGGTGAAATCATTTGCATTCTCTTTCTTCGGTTCCACAGTTTTGTTACTAATAATTTCTACATCCCTCCTACTGGCAGTGTTTTGTTTAGTCTTCAAGATAAAAAGATTGAAAAGGTAGGTTATGTTCTGACAGTATAATTTGCATTAGCTACAAAAGGATAGTTAGAGAGATATCTTACCTTGCAGATCAATGATGATTTCCAGCTCATTATCATGTAGATTGGGTGGGGGGGGGGGGGGGGGGGGGAAGGAATTTAAAAGGGGGGGGGGGGAAAGGCCCCCCCAGGGAAGAAACTTATTGGAAAAAAATAAAGGGCC
>WLWI01005336.1_pt1 | contig 10734 bp, 10 predicted proteins | sample 6701501 | NCBI WGS metagenome assembly WLWI01 (sample SAMN12718690, study PRJNA515312) | sponge metagenome | isolation source: marine sponge | host: Mycale hentscheli | place: New Zealand: South Island, Marlborough, Capsize Point | collected 2014-11-01
GATAAGGTCTCTAAAACTGGGACGATGACCGGTCTCTGGATGCCTAAATAGTATGGAAATAAAAGCAAAAATTAACTCATAATAATACATTAATATTGTGGACAATCTCATATATACCTACTTTGATGAAAATTTCAGCATGCTTACAATTAAAGGCATTGCATCATATTTTAGGTTTATTATTTAACTATATTGATGGCGAACTAAATCCTGCTCGATAAACACATACTTTCTTTTTCTAATGAGATTTTAAATTGTCCAAAGTTAGTATATAAAGTTACAGTATGCCACAAGCTATGACTGACAATGCATACCAATCAAACAATAACAGCTAGACTCAAACATGTTGCATTGGAGTTCCACGTATACTTGTACCAGAAATACTAGCAGGGAATCAATAAAATGTTCGTGCACTTAAAGAATATGGAGACAATTTCACAATTTATTATTGTTAAAATGTTGTGTGTGTATCATAAAATATGTAGCTATACAATGTTATTTTTTTAAAACTTTATTATTTTTTAAAGGAAAAATAGTATAGTGAAGGAGTGCCGTATTAAATAATTACTTGATTCTTGGCATCATGTTGGCTATAAAATTTTTATTGTCTTTGCTCTGAGTTGAAGGGAGAGGGGGTTTGTGACTTGATTAAGTTGCATTAGTTTTTTTAAACATGCTGTTCCAATTAATCAAGATTGTATTATAAAAACGTGTTTCATAGTAGCTACAACGTTTTGCTGATGTTGTTCCAATTTGTCCCCTACGATGCAGCTAAATCCTGATTATAAATTTGAAATTAAAAAGATATAGGTGGATTACTCGTATTAGTAAATTGTGATGTGAAATTTTAATCATTTACCAGCATTTGATCATTACTGAGTATATGGCTCTAGGGCATCCAGTGGGAGGAGGCAAGCGAATACCTTTCTCCAGTTCTATAATTACCTGTACAAAATTACGTAGGACTTAACATCTTGTACACAATCGATATGTTTTCTTCAAACCTCTGAATTTTGCACAGTTTCGAAAGGTATGTGTCCCAGACTCCATATCTCATAGAGGACACACCCATAGCTCCACACATCACTGGCTGTTGAGTATTTTTTGTACATAATAGCCTCAGGGGCTGTCCACTTCACAGGCACCAAGCCGCCAGAGGAAGCATAGTAAGTGTCATCTGCTAGATCTCTTGACATTCCAAAGTCAGCAATCTATTTCCAGTACAGAGAGAAAAGTTTTAATTAATTATTTTGTACTGACCACAAAATAAAATGATATACGTGTAATATTGGAATAATTTGCTTATTAAAGGCAGCTTTATGTAACAACAGTGAATCAAAGATAAAAAATGCATACTTTACACAAGCAGTTTTCTGACAGGACAATATTTCTAGCAGCCAAGTCCCTGTGAACAAAATTCTTGCTGGAGAAGTAATTCATTCCATGGAGAATTTGCCGAGAAAAATACAGCAGCAGTTCTGGTACGTTGGGGTCAGCGCATCTTCACATTATAGTATAGCATCAATAGGACAAGTAGTTAGTTAAAACTTTACAATACTTTATAAATTGAACATATGACTTACTCTGTTCTTATTTCCAGCAAGTTTTTCCTCAAATCTCCACGACTTGCTAATTCTACTACTAATATCATCTGCAATGAACAAAATTCGGTCTCAGGCATTGGATGTGTGTAGGTGGATGTTTGGCTACCCCACATGCTATACACATGGGCACATGGGGAAGAGCACATTCTTTGATAATGTGCTCTTAAATAACATGTTTTCATTCATTATGGAATATAAATTCTTTAAATTAAATATCCTGCTCATAGATAATCAAAAATTGATAATGTAACCTTAATATTCCTACCCTCTCTCTATCCTTATGACAACCCATATACTTAGTTGAATTAGATCAAGTTTCCTAGTCCTATATATTCTTCAATTAATACAAGATGGTCAAACAAGTATTGTTGGCAAACGAGTGAAGCGTGAGACACTTATCAGTGGTAACACAATTGAAAATCAGGGATATTTGTTTGTGTATAATTTTATATGTGTGAACGTAAGTATGTCACCGCGGTTTTGTGTTTGCTTGGTGGTTGACCCAGTCCCCATACTCCACTAAAAGGAATCCTCTGGTTTATCGATCTTTATCTGTATCATCAATTGTTTACCCTTTTGAATTAAGTTGAGTCTGACATCTGATTTTGTGTGGATGCAGTTACGGCGTACATACTTAGGGGAGTTCACTTTTGAATTAGTGGTTGTGGTAAGTTAATAGCTGTTTGTCACAGTTTTAGTTCTACAGAACAGAATTGTTCTTACTTGAAATCCATTGTCCAATAGTCAAAGTCACGAAGTAAGTTTTGTGTTGATATATCCAGTTAACAAGTGTGTGTGAAAGTGTAGAGTGTTACAGCAAATGCTTAGTTAAAGAATAGCACAACTACCAAATAAACATAATATTAGCTGCATTTACACAGCTTCTTCAGCTACTGCTGTAGTACTGAAGTCACCATTTAGGGTAAGACTATAAATTGTGCTGTAATTCCTTAAGTTAAATATGCTTTTTTTTTAAATAAACTAATTGTTGCTGCGAGTGGTTATTATGGCATTGAAACACTTTACCATATGTCATTAAAAATGCAATTTTTAAGTAGCTATAGTGCTTTTGTCAGAACACAGGTCATTTAGATGAAGCTATCACTACTATGGTTAATGGTTGCATAGGTACTTGTAATTGTTGTTATAGACTGAATAATGCCTTCAAACACTAGGTGACCGGGCTAAGTGTTCAGGCCTCTAAAACTAAATGTAGTCTTATTGTTATTTTTTGTATACAGATTTTGAAATCAACTTTTATCGGATTCTACTTTGCGTGAATTACTTGTGCACAATGGCTCACTTGCCATTTGTGCTGAAGCACATGACTAGTATACAACAACAGAATAATAGATAATGGTATGGCATGAGCAGTGAAGTGAAGAGTGAATCCACTAGAGTTTTTAACTAGAGTATTGAAAGTACTTCAACTACCACACTTTGAAACAACTTACTGGATTGTCCTGAAGTACTGTACCAAGAAGTTTGATAACATTGTCATGTTCAAACTGAGCCATAATTACAGCTTCTTGTAGGAACTTCACTTTATCTTCAGGTGTAGAATTTTCCCTGAGTGTCTTTAAAGCTACTTTGACTTCCTGGTTTCCATCAAACCATATCCCTTCCATTACATTGCCAAATTGGCCGGAACCAAGATGTTGGATTATTCTACACATTAAAGAATGAAGTAAAAACTGCAGGTTAAACTTTAAAATAAATGTTTTTACTTGAGACTCTTTCTATCAATTTCCTTTGTTTTATTAATATCTGAATATATCTGTCCATATAAATGTTCTTCTTCACCACAGGGTTCTTGGAAATACGTTGGTTCCAGTTCATAGTACATGTTCTCCTGCACAAATATGTCAAAATTTCAAGTAAACAAGCAGTATTATTAGAATCTATATAGAATATAGACAGAGAATAACATGATTACTTGCAATTACAGACTCTGTCTGTCTCATTCATTGCTAATTCTATATTTCTAAATAACTTTCAATTATTCTATGCAGAATTTTCTTTATTTTAATATTATGACACATGTACGTGTAATTCTACTAAACTTGTTTGACTCTTTTTATATAGCTAATGTCTACAGTTAATGAAGCACCAAAGGTGCGAACCCTCATCGTTATTATACACTAGCTAGCTATTACGCCAACCAAAATAACAATGTACTTGACATAAGTATCACTATGATTATGTCGATATGTAGCTCATGCAAGTTGATATGTCTTATGCAAGTTGATATGCAACTCGTGTGATGAAATGGCAGACATTAATGCTGTCTCACCTCACCAGTTGTTTCAATGATAAGCTCTGGTTCCAGCAGTTAATAATTGACAAAGGCATCTATAATAACCTCGATTGTATAAATTCTGTCGTATTAGCTATAATATATCTATTGGCAATATGTTCATTTACAACACACAACACAAACACATACACAACAAAAATGTTGGCACACATAGAACACAAACATGCAAGACACATACATATCACACATAACAGACATGCTTACATATTGAAATCAAGGATGTTGTACTGGATCCTGTTGTGCTTGTACAATTAGCACATGTTTCAGTTTTCACAGAATTAAAGCTTTGCTAATAATTGAGTTCGGCATGGTTTTTGGCCTTACTATAATTAGAAACTAACCTGTTCCATGACACTTGCATAAATGTTATCACTGTAAATATCCGCTGAGGAGTAAAATGAAGCATTCAAGATGGATTGTTTTGGAAGTTCAGGCTAAATGTAGAGAACAGTTAAATTAGATTAATTTTAAAATCTTCATACAATTCTTCCTGGATTATCAATACACTTGTAGTCAGATGATCTAAGAAAGTGTCTGGTTATGTCAACTGTAGTAATTGATTTATTTAGCTTTCATTTATATACATGTACTTGTTCTGGTTGTAACAGTTCTTAGATTTTATCTATTATCATGTTCTAAAAAGAAAGTCTATTACAAACCAGTGCAGTGACTTATATAATGAGTGAGACATTAGTGTTAATGCAAGTGTGGTGACGGATTGCAAAAGAGTATGATAACAAACGAGGCAATACAATAACATAGACAACATGACTAGCTATAATGTTACACTGGTCTAGCTACCTGGACAAGTAGAAGTCTGCAGCAAACAATAAACTATCATGTTTGCATCACCTTATTATCATCTAATTATATTCATGATTTTTCCAGAACCATAACAATCTGTACCATGTCATCCCATACATAGGCACTGTAAGTTGTCTTGGGAAAATTAGTTCATCATGAGTTAAATCTAGCAGAAGCAGACCGCGTTACTTGCTTGTGGCTTGATGATGAGTGCGAGATCATCTATACTGGCAAAGCCACCGGTTGCTCGCCTCATACTAGCCACGGGGTGTAAACTTGTTTAGCTAAGAATAGCTTGTGGTGGTTTTGGTCCTTTGACCCTATACCAAGCTCCAGCTCAGGGAGTTACGACCCCTGAACAGTACTAATTATATTAATAATAAAGCTATTTAAAAATGTATGGCTCCTATCTATGAGCTTTGTGGCAGTTAAATCCAGGGTAGCTATCTCAGGGAGTTGTGGATCATAGCTTACTAACTTAAAAGGACACACAAAGAACATGGTTCCTACAAGTACAGTAATGATGTTGTAAGAATCATCATAAGTATGGCAATTAAAGGGTGCGATGGTAGGCGTGGCTAGCCCTATGAGTATGGAGTGTCAAATTAAGCAATAAAACTACAATTGTGCACAGTACAATGGGTAAACTCTAATTTGACAAGTAGCAGTGATGTCTATTTAAAAAACAAACAAACCAATCTGTCCATATAAGTTTAAAGTACGGTATATTTGTAAGCTCCAAATGTACTGAGTGGGTACAGTGCTCATCCGAACTCCAGATGGCACATGGATCAGAGACAGCCTCAATGGATTAATTAACTGTTTCCCCAACCACACCTCTCCCCCCCCCCCCACTTTCCTGACTGCCAACTGCTTATTAATTCATATGAAACTGTACACACTCAATCATAGCCTTCAGCTCAGCTTAACCCTCCAGCTACCTAATTGCTATGGATCAATTGGGTAAAGGATCCAGCTGATAAAACTATGTAGTGGCTATACTCTAATTGGGAATAGCCCAATTGTAGTTGTAGAAGGTAAGAGTCCAAGAATGAACAATATTTTTAGCTTACCACTGACTGATAATAACGATCTGCAGTAAGACCTAGTCCGGAGGGAGGAACTGATGTTACATGAGGATCTTGAACATCTTTATGAGTTACATAACTCAAGTTTTCTAAAGTATTACAAGCCAAAGTGTAAATCAAAATAGCCACTTCTATTGTACTGTATAATACATAGCTAAACGTATGGCTTTTTTCATTTGTGTTTTATCTAACCAAAAAAATATGATTTAAGTTGTAGTTTAAGAAATAAATAACATCAATGATACCTTACCTATTCCATTATCATGAAAATTTGAATCGTCAAATTTTGACAAAGATTTCTTTGATCTAATTACGCAATCTGCAATAATTATAGTACTGACGATCCCTATAATTAGTATTGCAGCCAATGCAGCAGCTGAGATGATCACAGGAAAATCTCTACGGCCTTCTCTGCTGGTAGAAGATGTTGTTTGATCTTCATTGTTTGGAAATGTAGATGTTTGAGTGGATGTTGAGAAATGCAAATTGGTCTCTTTTGTTTCTGTAGGAATCTGCACTGTTATATCTACAAATTAATATTACTATTATTTCTATATTATATAAACAAATAATAACTGCACAACAATGGATTGCGCAGTGGTTTGAATTAATCCTTTAGCTAATACAAATTTATGTACAATTATGAATAATAGCCATGTAAAATATGGTTTTCAAATTGGCCCTTCCCTTTTTGATTACACTTTGTGTCTATAATTGGCACATATTATTATTGCCAATTTTTTCCAACTGTGACTTTACCAATATTAGCATAAAGGTGTAGAGAACTAGCAGCTGGGATGAGTGAATCTGAAGAAAGTGTTGACAAGTTTGTGCTGAATGAAGTAAGTAATAGTGTATTATCACTTGCTGTTCCTACCATTGGTATAGCATTAGTCATTGGAAGTGCCACTCCCACATAGTCTCCCTCCCTCACTATGAAATGGTCCTCAGGTTTTAACTTGACCACTAGACAGTATATCGATGCAATAGTGTATTGAGGTTGTAATGTAACTGTTAGAGAACTGTCAGTTACCATAGTAACACTAGAGGACATGCTGTCATTCCTCCAGACTGCAAATGTGGCAGAATAAGTGCCAGAAAATGATACTGAGTCAGTATAATAACAATAATTCCAAGAAGTCACTAATCCACTGCCTTGGGCAGGAAACTGGCTGTTAATTAAAATACCAGATGTTGGCATAGAAGTGGATCGGGTAGGATTATGTCCAATTCTGTATTTTGTAGTAGTATCTGTCAGAAGAATTAAAAAAACAACAACAACAACAAATCTTAAACACAATAATAAATTAGTCTTATAATAGTATGCAACTTACTTATTACTGCTTCCACAAGTAACAGGTTTATGGTTTGACTATTTAAACTGACTAGATTTAATGAGTTTAGATCATCGTCTACGCAGTCATTACTAATTGAGGTAATTTGAAGAGCTTCATGCATGGAGAAGCTAGTGACTCTCAAAGGATCTGTATTGCCCTGATTTTTCAAGCAAGCAGCAACAATATCATTAGGCTTGATTTCAAATGCTTGATTTGCATCTATAGATCTGCATTCTCTTATTGGCAGATTACTTTCTTGGAATACCATGTGGCTACCTTCCACTCTGTCATATGTTGGCGTTCTTCCATTTTGTCTAAACACCATAAACTGTACTTCATTAGATCTTGTACTACTTCTTTGGAAACAAAATCTCCATTGTGTTACATTTCCATGGCATTGTGATGGAGATCTTACATTAAGAAAGAGACCATCAGAGCTAGAATACATGTTTGAATCTTGGGGAGTTGTTCCAAATGTTGGACAGGAGCTTTGAGCAGTAATGGCTGTAAAAATTACAAAAATTTTAAAAAACCTTCAAGTCTTATAAAATAGTTCCTGTAATTACCAAGTTCTGACCCTTCATAAAAAACTAGAATGAAATCTTTTTCAATGGCATGGTGTAAGCAAAAGCAAAAACAAAATGTACAAATTGACTACGAAAGATGTTCTTTGTGCTTACTAATTGTACTAAAGCAAACCACTAGACATACATTAAATTGATATGCATGCTAGAATGCCTTGATAACAGAAGTGAACTGTATGGAGTGGTTAGTATGAAAAACAACAACTACAACAAACAGTAGAAGTTCTCCCTTATACATTGGTTTCAATTTACATCACTACTTTCAAATTTCCTTGATGCAGAACTGCTGACTATATAATAGATGACAAAGGTTATTTGTCGCCTACTTAAGATAACATATAAAGAGGAAACTGGATCACATCTCTATGGGCATGCTGTCAAGGTGGTACATTGCCTTCTAAAAGTCTAGACACCAAACCATGGCTGTGGGTCTGCGCAGCTCGCCTCAGCGCTCTTTCACTTAGTTCGACGGGCAAGCCACACAGGGTCGCTACCACCAGAGTCCTCCCAACCAAGCTGACAGAGTTTTACGTCTGATTAAAAGTTAGGCATGGGAGAACTGAACAGACGCATGCGTGGCTGGGCTTATAAATGTTCCGACGGCCACGCATGCGCACATATACAATGCCACGTCAAATGCACCGAAATAACGCACACACAATGATACACAAAATAACGCACAACATTAAATTATTCCAGTTGACGCACAACACATACACAATGCCTACATGCACACACAAAAATATGATTATGGATGTTCTTCTCTTTTCTTCTTCTTTCACTTCTCTTCTTTCTTCCTCTCTCTTGCCTTCTCTATCTTCTCCAGACCCACATCACCCCCGCCCAAGCTCGAACCTCCGGGTCGAGCTGACAACACCGGGTCTGGTCCTGATTTCACATTCCAGGACTGTCTGGAAAAACCATCTGCGTTGCAGTTTTCTGAGCCGGGTCTGTGGACAATCTTGATGGGTCTATCCTGGAGAGTTAAGGCGAATCTTAATAAACGTCGGTTGAGTCCTTTACCATCTTGCAGAGCGAGGCATGCCCTGTGATCTGTCACCACGGTGAGTTCTTTAGCATAGACTAGCGTCTCGAAATGTTTTACGGCAGACACGATTGCCAAACTTTCTAACTCTGTGACAGAGTAATTCTTTTCTGCAGGTCGGAGTTGACGGCTGTAAAAAGCAGTCGGAATTTCTTCCCCATCACGTTGTACATGGAGGCATGCACCAATGCCATCACCAGAAGCATCAGTGTATAGCACGAAATTGTCATCTGGACTAGGAACACATAGCGCAACGTTATCAGCCAACAATGACCTCAACTTACCGAATGCCATGATCATCCCCCGTGTCCACTCCACCTGCTGGGGAGCGCGCAGAGAGACAGAGGGAGTGAGAAGGGCAGATAGGCTACCAAATCCCTTGATGAACCGTCTATAGTAGGACATGGCACCCAAAAAGGAACGCATTTCCTTCTTTGTGTGGGGTTGGGCAAACTTAAGGAGGGCCTGTACTCTACATTCCGGTATGGAAATGTCACCACCTCCTATCCTATGGCCTAGATAGGTCAAGTACTTTCGACCAAACACACACTTTCTTTTCTTAATAGTCAAACCAGCCTCACCTAAACATTGTATCACACTTTTGAGATCATGCATGTGTTGATCCCAAGATTCACTGAATATAACCACGTCATCAATGTAATTGCATGCAATATGTTTCACAGGCTCAAGGACAACTTCAACAGCTGCCTGAAAAATGGCAGGTGCGTTCTTCAGCCCAAAGGGCATCCGAACAAATTTATATTTTCCTAGGGGGCATACAAATGTGGTTAAATCACTAGATTCAGGGTCCATCAGGATCTGATGAAACCCAGCTGTCAAATCCAGAGTGGACAGACAGCCACATTGACCCACTTTCCGGAGTATCTCATCCAGGGAAGGCACCCAGTACCTTACAAGGGGTGTGACGGCATTCAACTGGCGGAAATCAACACATATCCGCACTGAGCCATCCTTTTTGCGGACAGGAACTAGAGGAGAGGACCACAAGGAAGTCGACTTAACTATAATACCCTCCTCTAACAGTTTAGATAGCTCAGATTTTACAGCACTCTCAATGCCAACAGGTATATTGCGTCCCTGCTGGGTGACAGGTACAGCATTATCAGACAATAAGATGTAACACTTAGCACTCATACATAACCCAGGTTTCTCACGAAAATATTCTGCCACTTCACTAAGCACAATATTTATATCTCTGGAGTTGAAACCAGGGCATTTATCTGAGCAAAGAAGGGGAGTACTCTCCAGCAATGCACTATCTATGCCGACGTCCTCCGCCACCAACGTGACAGCTTTAACACTTAGGGGTCTGTCCAAGTAGGACTTCAAGTTATTAATGTGGGCTAATCTGGTTGGGTGGTTCTTGCCCTTGGAAACCTTGAAGGTAACCTTGGACACCCTGTCAGTTATACTGTAAGGGCCCTCCCACGAAGCCTGAAGGGCAGAGTGGCGGCCGGGAATCCTCATAAGGACCTTGTCGCCCACATTCAACACTCTATCGCACTTGCCTTTGTTATACGTGCACACTCGGCTATCGATAGCATTGGCTTCAGTAGCTGAAGCAAAGTCATGTATCATGGCCAGCTGATCATTTAACCTGATTAACCACTCCTCAACGTCAACATTGCCTAGATGTTTCTCCATCCAACCACTATATAACATGTCCAAAGGACCAACAGCTTCCCTCCCAAACACAATCATATGAGGGGAATAGCCTAGGTCTCTATTGGGTATTTGCCTTAATGCAAAAAGAGCCAAGGGCAGAAACTCTACCCAATCAAAGCCAGCATCCACAGCCTTAGCCAACATCGGCTTCAAAGTGCCGTGAAGCCGCTCGACGACTCCATTTGACTGGGGTCTATATGGGGAAGTCTGAATGGCATCAATACCAAGCATGGAACAAAGGGCGGACATTAACTTGGAAAGAAACACAG
>WLWI01005337.1_pt1 | contig 10734 bp, 8 predicted proteins | sample 6701501 | NCBI WGS metagenome assembly WLWI01 (sample SAMN12718690, study PRJNA515312) | sponge metagenome | isolation source: marine sponge | host: Mycale hentscheli | place: New Zealand: South Island, Marlborough, Capsize Point | collected 2014-11-01
AAACAATTGTTAAGTCTTTGTCAAGCTGCGCTTTTTTGCCACTGCTTTTGAAGTTTATTCAGGTAATTCTGTTATTGTTAACTCTTCATGCCTAATCATTGCTATTATTTAGCGATTTCCTTCACAAATCATCTTTACCTATACTCATCGCTCGCCATGCATTTGCGCTATTCGAGCGCACCACTAGTACTGTCTCGCTACGCTCGCTCGCCAATAATGTAGGTATGTATACGTACGTCAAAATATTTCGCCCGCGCTTCTAATTACGTAAGTTAGGTAAAGCGTTCACAGTTTCAGTAGTTTTCAATTAACTAGCGCGGAGAATCCTGCTGCTTTGTTTCAACCAAAACGTTTATAGCTACTCTCTTCTTGAAACAATTGTGAATTCTTTGTCAAGCTGCGCTTCTTTGCCACTGCTTTCGAAGTTTATACAGGTAATTCTGTTATTGTTACTACAATGCATGGGTCCACTTACTTAGTCTGGGATCAGAGACTTTAGATCCTCTGATGCTAACTGAGAATGGAAAGTGTTACACTGTGCACTACAGTTAGATGTAATTTCTGTCCTATTTTTCTGTAAAAAGAGTCTGCTCGCTCGCCATGCATTTGCGCTATTCGAGCGCACCACTAGTAATAATATGAAAACTTGGTCTTGCATAGTCAGGCTCTTCACTACACAGCTACGCAGGGAAATGATAAGGTTCTTATTATGCATTGTAGTCACTTCTCTGCATTATACCTGCTTGTCTCATTTTATTCATATGATCATACTTTCTTGGCCACCCATGTTAAGCCAAAGCATGTCTTCCAAGCTAAGAAGGTGATTTTAAGGAATGGCCAGCACTGATGAGCATTCAATTCAATGCCTTGCTAGACAAACATCTGACCCCTTACCCCAACACTGTTCTTCTTCTTCACTGGCCTCAGAACTTTAAAGATGATTGCGTGCTGCTAGTGATGGTAACTTTATCTACCATGTTTTCAAAGAGCAAAATTAGTGAATGTAAAGAACAAGGTAACACAAGTGAAAAAGACAGGAGTAGTCTAGAGGTGCCATGTCGTCAGGACTGAAGTCAAGTGTTTGTCAGTGAAACAGGAAGAAATCTCAAGAAGTGATTGGCAGAGCACAGGCAAGCAGTGAAGAGATCAGATGATAAGAACAGCATTGCTGTGCATGCTCACACACACAAACATCAGATAGACTGGGATGGTGCTAAAGTTGTGGAATAAGAAAGCTATTACTGGAAGAGGAGAGTGCTAGAACAATTAGGATCCAGTCATTGACCAGACAAACAAATCCTGCACTAATCAGACTAATTAACACTCCTATTCAGTTCCTCACACTATTGGATACTATTCATCACCTACACTCTTATTTATGCACCTCACACCAATAATGTCCTTTTTGTACTTATTGATAGATAGAAGAGCACCTGCTGGTGCCTCACTAAGTTACACTTGATAAAAAGTCAAATTACACATAGCTAAGCCTCTGATTCTGATGGCCTGATACTAGTCACTAAGTAAAAGGTATATACAAAGCTTAGAGTAGAATTCATTCTACTTGCTTTTAATGAAATAGTGATTCCAACAATATTCCTTCATCTTTGTGGTGCTGTGCTCACAGGAAATACTTCGATGTAATGAGCTTTATATAAATCCTTGCAGTATATTAATGATCTAAAAGTTTCAGATCAAAAAATGTATGTCACAATGAACCACTTTAAAATATCTAGTAAATACTAGGTCTAATCAAAGAACATGTGCACTTAGCTAAGCTATAGCCCAAATTCGTTAATACTGAGAATAGATTATCCATTTAGAAGCTAATCTATACACATGTGCAATACACAGCTCATTTTCTTTAACTTTTAGTCTTCCAATCTATAATTATTTTAACCTTTCTACTATCATAGCCAGTGATTGCAAAATTATGCAGAGAAAATTGTTGCTATGCCTTGTGGTCTGTTTCATAATTGATCAATCCCACAATAATTGTTTGTGTGCAACCACCTATTTTATTGTGTTAGGCAGTCGACTCCTACTCAATCGCAAACATGTAGGATAATAAAGCAATGTAAGTATTCATTAAAAGTACATGATATTCTTAATACCTAACAAAGCTGCAATGGTTTACAAAGAGAACTACACAAGATCACAAACAGTTAATTCCCACCCACCTAACCATTGTGTTGATGTGCTACTGCATAACAACAACAATAATAAACTGTAAATTGTACTTGGACATTATTGTGTGGACTGTCTGGAGCCATATACATGTTCAAGTTACAGGGTTGAATGTTGGAGTAAATATCCTATTGAGGCTTGTTATGGCTTCGGCATGAAAGCAATACACTATACAGTATGCAATGAAGTGTTCTCCTTATATGTATGGCCGAACTCTGCATGTTTATGCTTGAAGAGATTGACACGTAGGCATAATGATCACATAAACAGTAGCAGATGAGACACGTGACAGCATGCTAAGTGAGCTAGTTAAGAGATAGTGAAGAGGCTGCTAGTTTGAAAAAAAGTGAAATACCCTCTAAGATTTTGTGTATCTAATCCACATAAAATAATAATTTAGTCACGATACACCATACATTATACATGTTAACATGATTACAGAATGAACAGAAGTGTAATGAAAGATTATGAGGCATGAATTATAAACACTGGATTAATTGTGCCATATAAAAAATTTTGACCAACATTTAAGTGATAATACTTGTCTGATCTAATGAATGAAATAAGATCACCAGAGACTGCTACAATAGGTACTGATTGTGATAATTAATGGTATAAAAATCTAGTTATTGAACGATTTGAACATACTTGAATTGTTGCACTCTGTTTGTCATGTCTTCGCTGCTGATCTAATACCCACCTCAGCATACATGATGTCAGCTTGTGAGGAATTAGTCAATGATGGATTCTTAACTGAAGGAATATTATCTCCGTCCTCGTTAATATTGGAAGTGGAAGAGATCTCTTCACCATCTGGTTCATATTGAGGGATGGGTGGGGCATCATCATCTGGTAGAATACACTCAGTTGTAGTCTGCTGTGTAGGTGTGGCCAAAGGTTTGTCTTGTTCTAAGACATGATAAACAGGTCCCTAGAAAATGAAAATCAATTGTGTATAACAGCAGTGTGATATAACAATATGATGATGCCAATTAAGAATGGTATAAACCCTCACTGCACAGTAACTGAGCTTGTAACAGAAAACAAATCAACAATACAGTTTCAAACACTAAATTACTGGCAATACTTACTCCACCAAGCTCCGAATAATTTGCATCTGCCAGTTTGGTTTGTGGTTTCTTGTGATTTGTGTCATTCAAACAAGCATACATTCCATCAATTCCAGTTTCCACTGTCATGTTCGTCTTCTCAAAAGTACAAGCTTGGTTTCCAGAATTGAGGGCCACTTGAGGATTACTACTACCCTAAGGATTACACCACCATTAGCCAGCATAGCAAATATTACAATACAAATACAGTTGTATTGGAAATGTTATTCTTTAAACCTGATCATGTTTCATGAATTTAGAATTAAATAGACTAATGACAAATATAACATTTCTTTATTTTCTACTGTCTGCTTTTGAAACCAGTGTATTAAAGTTTCTCTATCATTTTTTTCTCACTAGTACATCTACTGCTATTGTTAACTTACATTAATTTCTACTGTTAGTCCTCTGTTTACTCGAGATCTTAGAAATAAGCACAATAATCACATTTTTGACATATTTAAATAGATTCAACAATCACCTTTGAAACTTTTGTAACATACAACGTCCACCACAACATTCTATAATAATATGCAACATATATAAATATTTTCTGTACATATGAATTGACTTACTATGGTGACAAAGGCAGATGACTAGCAAGACAGTGAATATTGAAACTCCAATGGCCACAACGAGTACTACAATACTTGCAACTATTGCTATTACTACGCTGCCAGAATTTGTTGTAGTAATTATTGTACTGCCACTAGGGTCTGCAATAAACAAATTGAAAATTTGCTATTATTATCATAATTAAGGGGAATTTATCTCTAACCTGTTGTACTAGAGCATAAGGTAATTGGATTGACTTCAAATTGGACGACAGAAGTTCTATTTTCTCCATTGACATCAGCAATTGTGGTCAGATTATATAGTGTTTTCAATTCAATATTCACAGAATCAGAGCTATTTTTTATTATGGTATAATTACCATCAGTGGCTCGTGATAATGTATGTATACAGTTGTTATAGGAGCATCCAATCACATATTTACATGTTGAATTATATTCTTCTGCATTCATTGAAGGGCAAACATTCACATCTAATGCACCTATATAATAGTCATACATATTGACTTTTGCTGAACTTTTTTTTATAACTTACAAAAAAGATATGGTTCAGAGAATCCCAAGTCTATGCTATTGTTGTACATAATTGTTAAATTATAAACTAATTGTTCTTGTAATCCGGTAATTCTGACAGTGGACAATGAGTTATCTATAGTTGGTGATATCAATGCTGTTTCCATATGACTTTGAAGCATTGCAATATATACTATTTGTTTATTGTGACACACCTCTGGTATCTGTAAAACAATTAAATACTTTTTTTCAGCAATGCTTCATAATAAGAAAGTATTTAATTGTTACAGCTTTTTGATGTTGCATAATGAAGCATTTTGGATTAAGCACTTTGCAACCCGTTACTTTCTATTGGATAGTAGTTTACTTATTCACCTCCTAGGAGGTGGGTATGAAATATATTCACTGCGAAATGAGCAATCTGATTGGACAGTTTGAATTATACTCATGGTAATAATTGCATTTCTAGTTTCATCTTCTATGGACACAATCATTGAAATAGCATTCATTAAAATAACTAATGTTGTTTTGGTTAAACATTCACATTTTAGTTTTAATTATTATTTTTTCTACAAATAAAATTTTCACGGTAATTTTAGTTTAGTTTTTCACTAGCAAGGACTACCATTTTTTTTTCAATGTACTAATTTCAATTCTAGTTTTAGTTTTAGTTTTTCAAATTTACTAACTTCTGCTATAGTTTTAGTTTTGGTTGTTTTTTTAAATTCATTTATTTTTAATTCAAGTCATCAAATAGTTTTTGTTTTTCAAATAGACTTCAATTTAGTTTTTGTTTTCCACCATTATTGTTAGCTTGTTTTTAGCTCTTTTTTGTTGTTGTTGTTTTTTTCTTTTCTAATATATAGGAGTACAATAATTTAGCTTTTGAAATAATTGTAATTACACAGTGGCCAGTCTGTCCTGGGACTACCACTGGTCATTCGTCATCTTTCAGAGATGTTGATGCCTCTGGAGGTGTGGTCCATATAGGTAGTCTTGTGAATAATCGAGTGTTTTTATTGTAGCTACTAAAAGTGCACTGTCCAAAATTGTGTCAACAGATCATTGATTACAGCAGTTGTGATTACCGTGCATACTTTCTCATTCAGTTGGCTTTTTTCATAAAAATATCTCATCAATTTTAAGACACAAATATTGTCCACACTTCAATGGATCTGCTTTGTAATGTCCATTGAATAATGCTGAGAGACCCACCAATGTATATTATGTTTCATGGTAAGGTTAAATACTCCGAACAGTATTTAAGATGATCTTTTTCATTTTGCTAAATTGAAAACTCGTTGTTTTAAAAGTATTTTAAAAATCATGTATTGACCCCCTGCCTAGGTGAATATGACATAGATCCACACAAGATTACTAAAAATAGGTAAGGTGACAATAAACATGAAAATTTATGAGGTGATAATTAGTTTCAAGTTCATCGTTACTACAATACTTTCGATCATATCGACCATGATGCTCAAATATTTTGCTCCTTCATTCAATATCCAGTTGCCTCTGAAGAAGACCTACACATAACTTGCTCATACTTGCTAGCTAAATTATTAAACATCCTGTAAAAATATGCACATCATACCCGTTCACTGTACTCTGTTGTGAGGCTGAAAAAAAATAAACCACAACATATTTGGATATGTAAACTTCACTGTCAGTTTTGCTTAATCAAATGCAAAATATTAATATTCATGTATTAATAGTCATGTAATTCTGTTTTGAGCCTGAGAAATTCTTTAATTAGATTTTACCGTTCTGTACAGCTAACTATTTATGGACTTTTTCGTCTTTTTGTCTTTTTAAACATATGCTTCATCACCAATTTTATCCTGGAGGCAACCCTTAAATGAACACTGCAGTAATTAAATGTTTTGCAGGATATGATTTATGCATTTCGGTACAAAACTAGAAGAGATTACCTTCCTGTCTTTTCTTTGTGTGATTGACCAGTCAATGTTTAGGAGTATAAGACAATGGGGATGTGGTGTTTTTCAAGTCAAAATGACTCGGCTCATTGAATGTTCCGTGCTTGATTAATTTTTTGGCTCAGAAATACATAGTGTATATGTTGTCTAATACAAGCTACAGTAATAGCTGGTCTAATACAGTCAGTCTCAGTCATGTTCAAACTCATAATGCCTAAGAATTGGCTTCACGTATCAGGTGTTAAAAAGTAAATTTTAATTGCCATATAATTACAGTATACAACTACCAATTTCTTTTTTTCTTCAATTGTTCAATTACAATTAGCTACTTTAAAGTTACGATTACAAAAATTGATACAGTAAACACTCCCTTAACTGACAATAAACTATAATTTGCCAATGGAACAAACTATTAGTTATTTCTAATATAGTATTGGTTAACTAATACTCAAACTAAAATTAATTTAGTTACACCTAAAACATTTTAGTAAACTAATCAGAACTAAATTTCATATAGGATGATAATAACTAAAACTAATAGTCCTAGAACTGGTTGGTATAACAAATTGGTATAACATGAACCAGCAAGAAAAAACTTTAAAACAGTCCTAGAACTCTTGAATAAAAACTAAAACTAAAAATATTTTGTAATCAAAAATTATAGCTAATCATTTTTAGTAAAAACTGATATCTAGAGCCACCAAACGTCAAATCTTAGGTGGCGCCTTGGCTTAATACAAATACTTTGATGAACTCAAAATACATTTGAGAGGGTTATTATACTCAATCTTCAGTCAGTCAGTCTGTCACTCAATACATTTCTCAAAGGCAGTAGCTAACCTCCCCAACACATTGGAAAGAGGGATCAACTATTTTACTGGACATTTTAAGCTTTTAAGTCTGTAATTTCAAGAACTATAGAATGTAGACTAAATCTGCCTGCAGTAGAAACATGTTTAAAATACTTGTTATGATGTCCAGAAATAGTGGAGCTATCAATGTTCTAGCTATCATTAAATGCACAATTTCATTAAAAATATTTCTTCAAATTGGCTGTACTATCTATCTACTAGAGTTTATGTTTATTCTCCTTATTTTCCATAAGTTATATTACTTCAAAAAGTTTTTGACAGTACTACTTATTCAGGAGCATAGCTAGGCAGCAGAAATTTTCTCGCTCGGTTGGTAATGGTGGTCCTATCCCGGAAGTTTTCTTTCCGTTGATTGAGAATGACGAAAAAGTTGTCGCTGGTAAGTGCAATTTGAAATGTAGCTTAATCTCGCTAGTCGCCTTTGTCTGCCGACAGTTTCTTCCCTGGACTATACCGCAGAAGCAGCCCAATGTCCCTGCTAATATTACTACTTCTCTACTTTGCCCACTCATTAAGTCAAGGTAGGGCGTTTTGTTCAGAGTGAACAATCTGCATTAGCTAGGGATTGTGCTTAAGCTGAAAACTAAGTTAAGGTACCTATTTAAAATGGAATAGCTCTGCTGCTTGAAAATATTTAATGCACACTCAGCAATAAACTGCGCGAGGCCATTTCTATCAGTGTGGTAGAAAGTGTTTGATGCTGCAGGACCACTAAGTGAACAATGACTTTTCTATAGAGGCTCAGGAAAATAAACAACAATTGAAGTTCACACTTGATATACTATTTATTGGTGTTGCTGTTGTTTTTAGTTGAGATTACTCCAACTGGACCACTATATATTCCCATCAACACACAGAGGAATGTAACATGTCATGTGGAAGGAAACAAGGCTATAGCTTCTTATGGCATTATTCTGAATAATGGAACTCCACAGGTCTTTGAACCAGCACAAGAATCTACAATTCCTGGTATTACTGGAAGTTATGTGAATGGAGTTACTAATACATTATTAATAACAGTAAGCACAACAGAGACATCAGTGACAGGATTGAGTTGCTTCATTACTGTGGGTCTTGCCCTAGTTCCAAGTACTATAAATGTGACTATTTATGGTGAGTGATAATTTATATATTGAAAGCATTATATAGTAGCTATTTGTAATATTTGGTCATGAATTAGCTAATTCAGTAATATAATAACCGTGATATTTATTATAGTCATGCATTAAAATATTTACACTTTAATTGGACAGAAAGTACTTACACAAAAGTTATTGTGCATCAATTGTAATGATGAAACATTATTGACACATTTTGTGACTTATTAATTTGTGATAATTATTAATGGTACAAACTTCAGTGAACATACATAACTATAGTAAATCTATAGTTGAAGTAACTATAGACTGTTTTGTCAATATGCATACATGGTCAATGTGTATATACAGTAGAACTTCAGTAATCCCCACTCACTAACCCTGAAATACCCAATAACCCCAAGTAATCAAAATTATTATATATTTCATGATACTATTTTTATTTTTCATGGTAAAATAAAATCTTAAATTAAGATTAATAAAGTCATGGTGAAAATTGGTTCCTTAATTTTCTTTATTTTATTCCTTTCTAAGAATTCCATAGCAAAGTCTGTTAGTTCAAAGTGGTCTGATTTATCTTTGTGAACATCTATTAACATGGCATCATAAATTGGTAAATTTTCGTCAGGACCATTGAAGCAAGCCAAAGACAACTGAATTGTCTTATGACAGCAGTTAATACAAACTAAGCTTTGTAGTTGGTACTGGTATTGCAATATGCAGCTTATCTTTTAAAGGTTTTGAAAATCGAATTGTATTCACACGAGCTAATCAATATGATGAAATTTATATATATGATGGTATATTACCAATGTGTGATAAATCTGCATGCAGTGTGCCCCCTTATTCCTCTCAAGTAATATCCTCGTATACTAGTTCCCCCTCCCAAACTCAGCTTCCCTTCCCTGACAAAAATAGTAAATTCTGTTGAAAATATTGACTTCAGTTGATTTCAATGATTATTTTCGAAATTCAAGGACATATAAATACAATAACTTTCAACAATCATCGAGTGGTTTCTCCTTAACCCTTTCACTGCTGAACTGTCAGGGAAATGAAACATTGGTCTTAAAAATGGCTGTAAAAGAAAAAGAAACTGATTCTGAGTCCTGTATAACTACTTCATCATCATGTGAATCTTCAGAGCTGCTTTGCCTATTAAAGCTGTAGTCAAACGCCTGGATTTCTTCATAGAGCAACTCTCTCTTAGTTGTTTAATGACTTCTGTAGGCATAAATATCTTCTGTACCTTCTGGTTTACTTGATTCATCATTTAAAATCCCAATGTTGCTGTTAGTCCAGGTCTACTGCCTTATGAATTGACTGCCCGGTCGCCATTTTGAAGTAAGCCAAAACTCTGACTCTGCAAGCTACCTCGAAGTTTGTACTATAGCCTTAAAGATACAGCTACAAGACATTCAAACATCTATGTAAGCTATTGAGCTTACTTCTTGAGGCTATAGCATTTGAGTAAGGCAAGGCAGACGAGATTAAACAACGATTTTCCTGAGGCATTACTTCAAACTGCTGTATGGCGATTATGACACTGAAAAGAGTTAAAAGTGAGACACACAAAGTTCTGATAAAATGACATAATTTCTATATTATATTTACTAACTGCAGAAATTCCAGACCATCCCAGTAAATTGAGTATGATTCAGTCATTCTCGGCTGAAATAATCATAATAATATCAATTTTTTCTCTTTTTAACAGCCAATATTATTACTTCTAACTTAACCCTTAAATAACTTAATTATCTGTCAATTTGAGTATATTTTTGAAAAGCTCTTCATTGTTGACATGGGATTATAAAACATTCCTATTGTATCTGTTGATTTCACTATTACACTTACATTCTTGAGCTTATATTTTATCACCTAACATCCTATAATTCTTTGATTAAATTCAAATCATTATAGATAAATTATATATTTCTGACAGGCATCCCATATTCTCCAAGTAAATTTAGTTTATTTTTTAAAAGCTCTTCGTTGATGACATCATGGGATTATAGAATCATACCTACCGTATCTGTTAATTTCACTATTACTCTCACATTCTTGAGCCCCAGTCAATTGAAAGACATCACTGAGTATGTGACTGATACTGACTCCTATAACTTCACACTGGAAGGAGTGAGGACATGTGATCCCTTTACCATGTGTATCACAGCTACTAATACAGTAGGACAAAGTCCACCTTCATGTGTAAACAAGACTCTACCTTACATACTTTCTACAAATGATATTGAGTATTCATCATTTAGAGTGGGGGACTCCTACTCATTAAATCTGACCCTACAGGTTAGTGTTGTTGTTTTTGACTGCTACAATTAGGGTGAGATTTTGTTTTACATTTTACAGATACCAGAGGTGTGTCACAATGAACAAATAGTATATATTGCAATGCTTCAAAATCATATGGAAACAGCATTGATATCACC
>WLWI01005338.1_pt1 | contig 10732 bp, 9 predicted proteins | sample 6701501 | NCBI WGS metagenome assembly WLWI01 (sample SAMN12718690, study PRJNA515312) | sponge metagenome | isolation source: marine sponge | host: Mycale hentscheli | place: New Zealand: South Island, Marlborough, Capsize Point | collected 2014-11-01
TGCTACTGCACTGATCTACGAGCAATGGATATACGTACTATAATTAGAGAGATAGGGAGAATGGTAAAATAACAGCAACTGTGGCACTCTCAAGTACTCATGACAATCTGAGAATTGACTGATGTAACCACATCATGAACTGAAGTCATTGTTGATGACAAGGGCAGAGAAGGAGAGATAGCAAGGATGGAGAGATTATTGTGGGAAAACTGTCAAAGAAAAATAACAAAAACAATTTTTACCCAGATATACATGTATACAGGTTTATGTGATAAGGCATGTCATAAGAAATTTTACTATTTAAGACCACATACACTCAATTTGTACAGTGCAAAAAAAAAAAAAAAGAAGAAGAAAAAAAAAAAAGGGAAAAAAAAAAAAAAGATTGAAACACCAACAGCAACAAAAAACAGAACAAAAAAACAACAACAACAAAAAACAAAACTGAGTGTAATAATGTTAAACTTGTATCTTTGCACAAGGACCTTTTAACTACCAATGAGCTATCTGGCTTGGTGAGTAAACCACTGTGCATAGCTACACCAAAATGAGTTGCTATTACAAAATGAGAACACATCAGAAACTGATGTCTAACTGTAGCACGCGATTTGGTAAAACACTGTTAGACCAATAAGTGTGAGCTCCCGGCATACCAAACCCTCCACAGGAGATCTCGGGCTACCCAAGCTCTTCACCAGAAAAGGTGTGAATACAGGAGGACAAGAGATGGCTATTCACGAGGGAACCACGAGGAAACGTGTCGGCATTCAACCAGTATCTAGGTGCAATTCAATTAAAAAGGAATTTGTTTGCAGCCGGTCCAGACAAACCCAACTTCTTGTGAAATAGCAACTGTGGAATACTTGATGAGAATGACTTCTTAGTATCTTACAGAACATGCCACAAGACTGTCTTGCATCTGATCGCACATAGCTTATTTTATTTAGTATAACAAGACAGGGGGAAGAGCTAAAAAAATTCTAAAAAAAAATACAAACTAACAACAAACTAGATAATAGAATAAAAAAAGAACCAAAAAATTTGGAAAAAATAAATTTTCGAAAAAAAAAAAGAAAAAAAAAGAAAAAAAAAAAAAAAAAGGAGCCACTAAACTTTTAGGTGATTTGAACCTCTCCAAAACTTGACTCATCCATTCATGATAATAATATTGGTGGCCAATCAATAATGTGTAGCCGTAATCCCCACTTCTTGTTACTAACCTGGTCTTTGACTGCAGACACTGCATTCTTCGTCCTCCAATCCACCTCGTCCGGTAAACCGTCTGAGTGTTTGGAACCATCAAAATATGATATGTTTTTATACCAAACATTATCATCCTGCTCCTCTTTGAAAGGTGGACGATAATACGAACTCTCAACACAGCGCATGGACTGACTGTACTCCTCTGAAGTCTAACAAAATGAAAAATATAATATACAAGTAGAATTATACTTACGCCATAGCCATCAGTATTTAGCTTTTTATACACACACTATGAAACTATCGTAGTACACTACAACGTCCAGACCTCTCAACTTGCATGGCTCCTGAACAGTCTCGTGCATCCAACTATCATATACTTACTTTCAATTGGTTGCTTTTAAAACCAGGCTAGCGCCCAGGTGAGGTTTAAGCATGCGGTGTATCCAAGTTCTTTTTGATCTAATACCCTATCTCTTTTTTTTCTTCTTGTGGTATAGATGTCCAGTACAAACACTACAACAGTTAGCAGTTACAAACCTGGTCATATTCACAAGTTAGAGATGCTTAGTCCATAGGGTTTGATTGTATGCTGCAATTTGTATAATGAGATATGTTTTAAGGTATCTGCTCTGCCATTCATACTTCTATGATTTCAAAACTTGTTCACACAGCTGAACATTCCCTACTCATTGTAGAATTCTTACCAAGTCTCCATACTGATTCATAGCCAGGTAGAAGCCGAACCTGTCAGCGTAGACGTTGTGCGAGTGAATGTAAGCGGTGTTGGAGCGCCACACGACGTATTTCTCCAGCTCCTCCTCCGAACTCACGTAGCGCTTGTTGTGTCTTCTCTGCCACCCCCACCATTCCAAACCATACCGCCGAGCAGATCTAGTCACCTTGGAGTACAGAGAGCGGCTGAAAATGCGTCTCTTGCCGCCGCCGAAGTCCAAAGGCGACTTTCTCGCGCGAACTTTGGCGGCGACGTCCGGAATGCCGCGCTCTTTCAAAGTACCTTCTTGCTTAGTACAACAGTCCGCGACGAATACTGCTAGAAGAAAAGCCGCTACCAGGACAGACTCTCTTGCTGTCATATCTCAGGCATTCATGAAACAGTCTCACACGGAGACTCTGGCCAGAACACCGTTCACACGGCTGCACTTTATAAGGTCAAAGTACAATCTTTCCCTCTCCAAAGTGTGCTCGGATCACAAGAATTCTTATGGTAGTACGGTGAAGTGTATAATCAAGATGCAATAGACATATAATACTGTCAACACCTAGTGATTAACACAAGTTACAAGTATGCTACAGGATCTTGACATACAAAGCAAATAACTTTGCTCAATGGGAGACACAAATGTCAGTTTGGTAAAACAATGTTCATACAGGATCCAAAACAATTTGTGGCAGTCTTGTGCACCTGGTTGACGGGTGATGATGATGTGCTGGAGTCGGCTCTGGTCAGGCAGAGAACTGCTCCAAGGCATCTTGAATGCTACAGTCACATGATGTGCACACACATACAAACACAGTGAAATATGACATGTTCTGGGATTGTGAAGGCCCCATATAAACTATTTATGAGATATGTCAGTCACACAAATGAAACGCCATCCCAATCATCTTCATTTTTCACTTTTTTTACTTAGATAAAAAAAATTTCAGAAAATTTCAATATGGTAAAATGAACTCGTATGAACCCCTGAAATACTATGCCTTTTAAACCTTCCACCAGCATTCGCTAGCAATCTCTCCTCAAATCATCTTCCCAACCCACCCGAAAGTTACCAGCAACTTTGTGAGCGACAATACCTTCACCTTACCTATTGATCTCAGTCAAACATACTCTATAGCTGTTCTACACTCTCACTTAGATCATGCAGATGCAGGAAGTCTCATTTCTTGGCAGCGATAATTCTCACATTATAACCGAATATTTTCTACTGCAGCAGGCAGCCCCACCCCCTACTTTGTTCACTGCATGTTTTCTACTGCAGCAGGTAGCCCCACCCCCTATTTTATACACTTACTGGAGCTGCAATCGTTTGTGCTCAAACTTGATCTCTAGTTTCTGGAGGGCCGTGTTAGCTCCAAACTCCTTCAAACAGTTTTGCCTGTGGACATGACCTGCAATCAACAACAACAACAACAAATTAGAAGGCAATACTAAAGGTTAACTAAGTAAGTAGCACTACTACACAACAACAGCAACCAAACAACCACTGCAGGATAAGTAACACTGTGCACTTTAACAATTTGTTAAAACTGTTTTAGGGCTTCCTATTTATATGCCACACTCTTAAACAACGCCAAGAACAAAATATTCAGACATCTTATGCTTAATAAAATGATGTGTGTGGCAGTATTTATAATCCTGTACACACGTTAGTCATACTAATCGATTACATCAGACGGTCCAGTTTCTGACTGTAGCCTCTTGTACCATTTAATAGAGAATCTAATGCTATTGATCAAGGCTACTACTACTATCAGTTGAAATATCTGCCATTTGTTGAGGCAGACTCAAAAGCTTAAATTTTGTTTACTTGCTTAGAAGATCAACATAGCCAGTGTGTTTAAGAGCAATTGATTCTGTTTTAAATTCCTCCAATCACTTTACTCCCCACCCACTCGGCTGGCCACTCCTCTTCCCTTCCCCCAACGATGAACGCACCTACATACATACCATCACACTCCACCGCTGAAAGATTCCTAACTATGTCCACCACAGCCATCACCACCGACACACTGTCACTAGTCCTCTACACACACACACACGAAAATAACAACAAAAAAACAAAACAAAAACAACAACAAAACAACAACAACAAAAAACAACAACAAACCACACACACACACACAATGGAAAAAAGTCAGTGTTGGAATTTGGTACATGATCGTGATTTTATACTAACATATTGTGAAGTATGTTATAGTGGAGTAATGAAGGCAAATCGAGCAATAATAGACAAGTATTAACAATAATTACATTCGAGTACATAAATAAGTAGTTGCTGGTGATTAAAACATAATTCTGTGAATAATCACTTAGATGAATTGTACTCAGCAACCTTATTTATAATATTAAAGTTACCATAGCATTTCTATTATTACAATGTTTGCCTATTCATTATAATTTCCCAGTGACCGCATCTCTGTTATACAATTTATTTCAGCTTCGCTACATCCTGGAAAGATTAGGCATTTCTCCAATAGTAGCAAATCCTCATAACTTGTGGTCAAACAATACACACTGGATGTGACTTCCAACACTATGTATGTATGTATAAATTAATACTAGTTTCTCATCCATTGGCCATTATCTCACTCTTCCGAATATATATTGATTATAAATGAACTTTACCATAGTATATAGTTTCAAAAACCAAGACGTTTCGATCTCGTAGGACCTTCATCAGTTGGGCAATGAAAAAACAACAAAAAACCCTGAAAACTGAAATACTCTTGTTCATATAAAATCATATGTAGATTCTTGCCTCGATAGAAATTTTTCTGACTTTCTAAAATTTCTACTCTCAAGTTTTTAAATAAACCACAATTAACCTTAGTAAATTTTGATTTTAGTGCTTCAATACTTTGTTATGTCTGTGGCCACACCTTACCAATATAGTGCACAGAATCTTGATGAGCCTCTCCTGTCCAGTGAGCATGTCTTTGGCTCGACTGCCACACCCACTCAGATTTACCAGCAAGCACAGGCACTGCTCCACCTGATCCTCTGGCCACTCCCCTTCCATCAGATCCCCGATGGCAGACAGGATGTCCCCGCCTTCCTCCTGAGTCAGCAATTTCTCACCAATGTCTGAGGATCTTTCATGACCTTGAGTCAGGTTCACGAGAAGACCCAGAGACTTGCGGAGGACAGGGGATGAAGACGGAGATAAGAAACTATGAAGATGCATGAGCGTGTGTGTGTGTGTGTGTATGTGAGTGTGTGCGTGTATGTGAGTGTGTGTGTGTATGTGAGTGTGTGTATGTGAGTGTGTGTGTGTGAGTGTGTGTGAGTATGTGTGTGTGAGCATGTGTATGTGAGTGTGTTTGTTTGTTTGTGTGTGTGTGTGTTTGTGTGCAGGAGTAGTTCATTCTCAGGGTTATTGGTAAATCATCAAATTGGATCGGTCAGGAGTAGTGACAGACTAACCAAACAAATCTTGTTTTACCAAACTAACATTCTGATCTACTCAACAAGTCCAGGAATTTTAGCTATTACTTAGAAATTACAGTAGAACTCCAATTAGACAAACTCCCAAAATCAAATAGTAGCACGTGCAAACACGAAAAATTGCTTGACCATGCCCCTTGATTGGTGTTTTATAATACATTTTCTATTGTGTTCAGTTATCTCTGAACGTTTCAGTTATTCAAGCACCTCTTGGTCCCAACATGTTCACATAATTGAAGTCCACTTCATTCCATGTCTGGAAAAGGGACACAATGATCGTTTAATAATTCTCACCTCAACAATCTGTGAAATGTGAGCAAGTTCACCACTTGAAGGCGTACATCTGCCGAGCTAGAATCTGCAGTGCTCTGGATCACCAACAGTTCAAAACATCAAACATGGGCGTGGTCACAACACACTAACCACACCCACACCACATACCATGAGAGCCCAGATGCTGTTGACCTTGATTACTTCGTCGTCATGATCTGTCAGAGCCACTAGCTTCGAGACCACACCCACTTCTATCATGACCTATACAAACCCCCCCCCCAAAAACAAAAAAAAAAACAAAAAAAAACCAAAACAACAAAAAAACAACAACAACAACAACAAAAAAAACCCCAAAAAACAAAACAAAACAAAAACCAAAAAACAAAACAAAAAACAACCCTCATATAAATTGTGTAGATGGTGGATGGTGACTTGCACTGGATGGAGAGAGAAATGAATAAGACATGAATTTCTTGAACAAGATGTTTGGGATGAAGTTGGTTCAACATCAGTCTTGAGTCTGACACAAGCAAATCTTTACAAACACAAAGCCCACAACTGGTAAAAGGTCTTATTTTCACATACTCCTTGGTCCTAGGCTGATCAGATAATTCTATTGACACTCCTTTACCGCCACTTAATCTCCCATTGACCCGTTTCAGACTTGCCTCTCTGCAAGGTGAGAATGGCAGAAGAAGATTGCAGGCTACGGCAGAAGCTCCCCGGAGACACGCCCTTGTGTGGGTGTGGCACTCTGAAGGATCATGTGACAGCATGTCCACCACATGTTTCCAGCAGGTGTGGTCATAGAGGGTTGTCCGAAGTAGCTTAGTGGATCGAGACAGACTTAATAGACATCTACACAGAGAATCATCAGAGAGGAAGTCAGAGAGATACATCCACAGAAGATCAGAGGAACACAAAACAGACAAGCCCAAAAAATAAATACAAGTAATAATAATATAAATAAATAAATACAGCAGGGGAATGCCATGGCTATGACGGGCTGTGTCAACTAAATGTTTTTGTTTTGTTTTCATCGCACATGTTTTGCCTCATCGTAGTTCCATATTAGTAATAAATACATATATAAATAACTAGGTTTGCTCTGATAAGTAACTCCCACTAAAAGCATGCCTGTGAACATTTGGTCCAGAGTTGTCAGTACAGTAAGAGACATGATCAACTCCTGAACTTTCGCTTGCTTGAAATATTATTTGATATGATATAAAAGTAATTCCACAGCAATATTCTCATACTGTGCATACTCTACTTTAATTCTGTTAGCTGGACTAGCTTGCTGTATGCTATGGAGTGCACCACTAGCCGTGTTTCATATGCATCTATAAATATACAATGTCTACCACATCCTCTTTGCTAGTTCACCTTCTTCCTTCTAATACACTTGAACTGATTCAAGTTAACCTCAAAATAAACATAGCAACAGTATTTACATTCTTCAATAGCGGCTGGCTAATTCCAGCAGGTGTAGTGTCCTCCAGTGCAGACTGAAGAGAAAGTGATTTGGTGAGATGAAGATACACAACTTACCATCAGAACTGACAACATTTGCAGTTTATAGTTAGATTCTCACTTGATAGAAGATGCAACTGCTTTCGTAATAGCAAAACTTAGAACTTGAAGAGTCACTTTGTGGCATGTCCTTGCTGTATTGGTTTATATTCTTCAATATCAGTCGGTATATCTATCAAGTACGTATACCAGTATTCTAGTGCTAACTGAAGTACATGTATTCTGATGGGAAGTGACCAAACCCTCAGTAATATCAACTGGCTATCAATATTTGCAGCTTATACCTAAAACTCTCATTAACCCTCAGCACGCATGCGCATGTGAGTTATAGTAGTCGTCCCATCTGTTCGTCACTCTGTCTGTCAAGCTCTGATTTAAGAGACTACTGACAATTAACTGTTAATTCAGGTATGGACTTGCTCAGAATGACAACTTAATTTGTGCTCATTATGGAGAAAACGTGAAGCTGTCAGCTCTGTGTAGGCACTAGCATCTGTGGGTAACACCCCTCATTGTCACGCTGTAGTCACATGAGCAAATAATTTCTTGCTGCCCGCAGTAGTTTTGCTTCTTTCTGGGAAGTTAACAGAGTGCTGGAAGTGGACTTTCACGTTGAAAATATATCCCAGTGAGTGTCCCTGGCCTGTTTAGCTTCTTCTCTTATGAAGACAGCGTTTACATCTACCATCTAGCAATTATCTTCTTACTTACATTTTTTATTATTTTATCTATTTACTGTTAGGAAGGCCTTCCCATTAGCCTTGTCTGGCTAGTTGGCCATTTTCCTGTATGCTCTATTGCATCAAATTATTTAAAAAATAAAATAAAAATCTTCATTGCTCCAACTACATACATTGATACCTGATCAGACTAGCTAATAAATTGTTCTTTTTGTCTGAGTTGATTAATAGCTAGCTAGACTACTGATATCGAATAGATAGCTAGTGTATAGTAGCGCTGAGGGTTCAACCTTTGGTGACTCATTTCATGTACCATTTCCAAGAACTGCAACTTAGTAATGTAATGACGATAAGAAAGGAAGTGAAACCAGAAAAGAAAGGAACACGATTACTTATTGAAACATACATGACAAAAACTTTCTAAAAAAACAACAACAAAAAAAAAAAAAAAAAAAAAAATGTACCTGCTAGATTGAGTAATGTATTGCTACAGATCTTCTACCAAACATGTATCTTCCCTAAACTGAGTCCACCTCCTATTCTCTCTCTCCTCTCCTCCCCGACATAAGCGCTCTACTCCACCCACCCTGCCCCGCCCCCTCTCACCTCAGAGCTGCGACACGGACCTCTCCATTCTCGTCCTCCAGTGCCTTAGCCAGATGTTCGACCACACCTCTCTGACCCCCCACCTTGCAGCGAAGCTCCTCGCGAAATGATGCCAAACTTGCCAGCAGAAGAAGGCACGCTCCTCTAAGTCGTTGCCACAGCAGTAGGTGATCGGGCAAGACCACCTCGCTCTCAGGGTCAGGGGGCGGGGAAGTCAGATAGCTGGCCACACATGGGATGAGTTTCTCAGAGTCCGCTGCTAGTTCTTGTAGAGGTAATTCTTGCTCCGTCAAATACGCTGGAATATAATTATCAAGTGGTAGAAATGAACCATAACAGTTGTTTAGAATTTAATCTTTTTACTTCATTGAAATATCATCTACTCACACACTCATGACGGCCATTGCAAAATGGTTGAAACGTTTGTATTAAATATTTTATGACTTGTGAAAAGAACAATATATTTGACAGTAATGTCTAATATACTTAACTGAAGATATTCAGAATATAAAGGATCTTATTGGCGAGCGAGCGAGACACTCTCAGGGGTAACACAATTGAAAATCAGGGATATTTGTTTGTTTATATATATGTGTGTGTGGACGTACTTATGTCATTTTGTACTTTGACCCTCGCGTATTTTTGTGTTTGCTCCGCGTTCGACCCTGTTCCAAACTTCACTAAACAGAATCCCCCGGTTCAGCGATCATTAACCGTATCACCCTAGAAATTGAATTGTTTACCGCTTTGAATTCTTTTGTGGGTGTGGTTAAAACTAAAAAACTACAGTGAGTTCCATTTCTATTCGAGTTAGTGGCGGTGGTAAGTTAATACGCTATTTGTCACAGTTATAAGCCCCTCAACAGTATTTACTTGAGAATTCATTGTCCACTAGACTAACCACGAAGGTAAGTCTTGCGTAGGTATGTTCAGTTGTGTGAAAGTATTGTGCGTTACAACTACTACTAAGAATATCACAAAGAAAAAGTTTAAATACGTGACTTGATTTTGTTGCTTCTTTTTCAATTCAAACAGTTGCAGGGAGCGGTTACTATGGCATTGAATCCCATTTACCATATATACGACGTAATTTAAAAACTCGGACTTTTTTTTAGTAGCTTGAATGATAGAAGTTAAAATCAATAATTTAACAATAGTGTAGTTTTAGGCTTGCTCGCCATTTGTGCTCAAGCACATCACTAGTATTACATTCTGCAGTCACCCATAGTAAATTGATACCATTTTTGCAATGAAATACAGCCCATTCTTAATGATATACCCTTTGCCCACTTCAGCAGGTACATACATAGGTACATTTAATGTCAGGCTTAGGCAACATTGGTAAAAGACCATTGTGATATCTAACTCTAGTATACTGAATATGTAGCCATTGGAATCCAATAGATTGCAATACAAACCTTGATTTACCTAAACCCCCACACCCCCTTCATTCACTTAAAATAATAATAATAATAAAATAGCAATAAAGGAGAGATTCTTCTATTGACTTGATACTGCATTGAAAATGTATTTAATATACTATAATAAAGTACAAGTGTTCATTAACAGCAAAACACGTTATCCTGTCTAACGTGATACATAGTTGAAGTTGTTATCTACTCACCCAAAGTTGAAATGGCTTCCGTCCTGAGCGGAACTTCCATGTCCTGCCTTGTAAACCGTGCCAGAGTAGGTAGCACCTTGAGGGAAATGCCAGACTGAAAATTGTCAATGCCATAGGCGGACTGGGAGGGCATTGAAGACCCTTTACCAGACTGAGAAGTGTCCATGGCAACAACGTCTGCTTGGAAAGACTCCATTTTGCCTGGGGAGTAGGGATCTCCTATTCCTCTGCAGCGATGCAGGAAGGACAGGCTGACATACACACACACACACACACACACACAGACATTATCCACTGGATAATTCAAGCAGGCATTATTAGTATGAGTAATAGCATGGGTAACCGTGCTATTCGGGATTAATAGCACGAGTACCGCAATTGAAATAGTACGAGGCGAAGCCGAGTGTTATTTCAATTGCTTTACAAGTGCTATTGATTCCTAATAGCACAGGTTACCCGTGCTATCACTCGCTAATAGTAGGCGAGCTTTTAAAAAAGTCATTTGCGATTGTAGCTATACTATATTGTTCACTCACTATCTCCTTACTTCAGGATTAGCTTCCGCTGGAACTTCGTTTTCAACCTGGGGCTCCTCCTAATCTGTTGAAAAACATTCCGTCTAATACC
>WLWI01005339.1_pt1 | contig 10730 bp, 3 predicted proteins | sample 6701501 | NCBI WGS metagenome assembly WLWI01 (sample SAMN12718690, study PRJNA515312) | sponge metagenome | isolation source: marine sponge | host: Mycale hentscheli | place: New Zealand: South Island, Marlborough, Capsize Point | collected 2014-11-01
TGACCATTCATACTACAACAATTAGGACCAAGTTCATACTACACAAATACGTAAACATATATAGTTCAGCTTGAATCTTCCCGCTCTAATGTCTCATGTGGGAGTGGCTCCCGTTCTACTCCCACATTATGCATACTTTGCCAGGTGGGTTTGCTGGAGTCTTTGTTGAAGTCTTTTAAATATTTGCTTCTCATATTAGCTGTTTTCTTTTCTATTATAATTACATGATAATGTTTGTAATAATTGTACTAATATAATAAACTAGCAGTGGAGATATCAGACCCGACTTCCCCCTCAACAGACTAGTTTATAGAAATTGAAGTTGAAAGTAGTATCACCCGATGTCAAAGTATACTTGGCATTTACAGGTGCCCCACGGCATTATCAAACATGTACCATTTATAATGATTCGAAGAATTATTAGTCATGATAGCTAATATGATTGTAGCTGTGTATGATGACATTTTAAAAATAGCATATTCAATAATTAAGTTTCTGGATAATTGTAGTCCTACTTACTAGTGTCAAGCCATTCATTAGTTGGTGATTGAATAAACCGATTGTCTACTTTGTGAGTCCTCCTTTGTATTGCTTTCTTTTTATCTGATATTAAAAAGATATCGAATAACTACTTCAATTATATTACATAATTTCTTTCTCAGCATTATTTTACTCATAAGATGTATTCTCTCTCTTTCACAGGCTTTTTCAAACAATACAGAATTAAAAATATTGCCACTGAGCCACGACAACCAGCCAGCAAACAAACACTCCAAATAAGTATTATACTGATGTGCGTTAATAAGTAGTGCTGGGTTTGATTCCCGGTGGCGACTAAATCTTTTTAATTCAGTACTGTTTAAAAGAGCCTGTGAAAGAATATTACTTTTAAAATATTATATATTGTATTCTTTCTCTTACACATTTACAAGCGCTCTGCCACGGAGATATGACAAACAGCCAGCAAATAAACACTCCAATTCCGTATTTATGCTGTTACGGGGTACTACTATGCAATAATCTCACTCCCTAAGGACCAACACAAATTCTCTTTTTGCAAAGATTACTATACCCATGGAATTTTTACTCTGCTAATTATTTGACTTCACAAATTCAATTCTCAGTGGCTACCAAATATTTTTAATTCTGTATTGTTAAAAAAGCCTTTGAAAGATAGGGAATAGATTTAATGAGTTGAAGAAAGCTTAGAAAGAAATCGTGAAGCTATTTTATTGTCTTTGTTCTGTTTAAAATTATACAATTAAAAAACAAAGGACAAATAAAGACATTATAGAAAGCCTATATTAAAGAATATAATTTATACAACCAGTATTTATTTGTTATAATAATAATGTGTCCACGTTTTATTCCATAAAAATAACTAATAACTTTATGTATATTTTTTATAATATACATACCATGTCTGGACAGTGTATCAAACTTCTTGACGGAGTCTTTGAAGTATTTGTTTCTGTTATTAGAGATTTTCTTTCCTGTAATTATATAGTTCAACAACATATGACATATCCATAACATGTACACTGTATGACAATTTGAAGAGTTATTAGACTTGATAGCTAGTATGATTGTAGCTGTGTATGATATTAATTTTTTAAGTAGCATTGTTCAATAAAATCTATAAAATGACTGACCTGCTTTAAGCCATTCATTTTTTGATGATTGTATAAAATGATTGTTCACTTTACGAGTCCCGTATGTTGCTTTCTTTTTACCTAAAATTCAACAGATGTCTAATAAGATTACTAATTCAATTATATTTATAATGTAATAATAATGCTGATTTCAATTTAGTAACATATCACATTATTGTACAGGAAAAAAAAATCCATACTAGAATTTCAAGTATCACAACCTGGTTATTGCATTAATTATAAAATTCATATAAATATAACAAAGTGATGAATGCACTGAAATAGGAAGTGGGCAGGAACAGGGGGGTGGGATTCAGTGAAGGGGGATCTAGTCCACTGAATATTTCTCATTTTTATACTGCATTAGATGCTGAACAGTTTTGATGATAAAAATATTATGAATCCGATTATATAGATACAAAAATGAGCAGTTACTTAATCAGTTTCAGTGTGTTAGTTCAATATATTATAATTCGCAGCTTGTACAAAATTAAGTTTGGAGTCGTTTCTTTCTATGGCAAAAGAAAATTAGTGAAGTCGTATTTTTCAGTAGTATATACAGAGTTTTTGTAAGAAGGTTGTGTCTCCAAACTAAGTACATAGATACATATTGAGAAGCAAGTCTTAACCATTGTATACTTTGCATTCACAGTCAAAACTGACATCCCAAATTACTGCTTGAACTCACCAAACGAACACAAGAGAACTGAATCATATCATCTTAGCTGTTACATTTCTGTTGACAATGCAACCCCTCCCCTTTCAAATATTTTTATTGCCCTACAGCATTTGTTATGGAAAGCAAAGAGTTTACTTGCATTGTTTATTTAAACTGTCTCTTCACTTAAATGACTTTTTTTTGCATTTTTTATAACCTGAATCAAGGTGCTAAATCTATGAATAAATGTTAGATTCTGTAGATGAACTCTTTTAATAAATTTAGCTAACAGCCTTTTATGAACAAAGAAATGTATAATTTTAGTGTATTCATGTAATTATTCATGTAATATTTTGCATACTTTGCCAGGTGAGTTTACTGGAGTCCTTATTGAAGTCTTTTAAATAGTTGTTTCTCATGTTAGAAGTTTTCTTATCTATTATAATTACATGATAATGTTTGTTATAGTTATACTATTGTAATAAACTAGCAGGGTAGGATTCAAGTCAAACCCCCCCTCCCATCCCCAACAAACAAGTTTATAGAAATTAATTTGGAATGTAGTAGCACCCTTAAGTCAAAGTCTACTTGGTATTTACAGGTGCCCCATAACATTGATTGATTTAAATAATGCAAAGAAATTCTACCGGTAATCACTAGTTTTAAAGATTGGCGTTTGTATGAACAAAAAACACATGAATCATATGTAGAAAGTCTATTATACTCAAAGAGTCTCACTCTCAAAAGACCAAAATAAGTTCTTTTCTTGCAAAGATTACTTCATCCCCTTACTCTGTTAATTTATCAGCAGTCATGAAATCTCGTATTATTGTAGCTGTGTATTACGTCATCCTTTTAAGTAGCATTATTCAATAAATAGTTACTTATAAAATTTCTTACCTGCTTTATGCCGTTCATTTTTTGATGATAGTATAAAACGATTGTTTTCTTTACGAGTCCTATGTGTTGCTTCCTTTTTATCTAATATTAAACAGATGTCTAATAAGAGTACTAATTCAATTACATAAGTAATATTGTAATAATAGCAGTGATATAAATTTAGTGACATATTACTTTGTTCTACAGAAAGAATCCAATGTAGGATTTCAAGTGTCACAACCTTATTATTGCATTAATTATAAAATTCATATAAATTTAACAAAGTGATAAATGCACTGAATTAAGAAGTGGGAAGGGACAGGAACAGGGGATCCACTTATCAAACTGTGTGTCTGAGAGAAAACATGTGTGTTGTGTAGTGTGGATATCGTGTGGAACCATTATGGCTGTATTCAGTGTATTTAGTGTATTTAGAGTATTTAGTAATCAGAGTGTGTGTAACAGGGCAGTGTGGCTAAGGGCTCCACCTTTCCTTCATATGTATTTGTAGTCTCATCTAGAGTTTCAGTTTTGTGTTTTTCAGTTCTATGTCATAGCCCCCTTTCCCTTTAATTAGAACTTTGTATGCAAATCTGTGAAGGGATTCGGGTAGCTACTTACACACAAAGATTCTGGTGGCAGCCATTTTACCTCGGGATTGACCAGGACCAGGTCTAAGTGCAAGCGCGCCCTGGCCCCAATCCCCACACCAGTGAAGGGGAATTTGGCCCCCTGAGTATTTCTCATCCTTATACTACTTTAGATGCTGTATAAACATTTTAAATCTGATTAAATATAGATACTAAAGTGAGCAGTTGCTAAATCAGCTATTAATATGCTAGTTCGGTTAGCAGCTGCTGCAAAATTAAGTTTGGTGTTGTTTGTTTTGCTATGGCAAAAGAAAATTAGTGCAGTGGGATTTTTCTGAGTACTTTATCAAATTGTTCTCAACCAAAAGTTGTGTCTCCAAACTAAGTACATAGATACATACTGAGAAGCAAGTCTTAACCATTGTATACTTGAATGCACAGTCAAAACAGACAATCCAAAATTACTGCTTCAATTAACCAAAAAAACACTATATAATTGAATCAAATTATCTTATCCATTACATATACAATATTTTATCTCCCTACTGCACTGGTTATAGAAAGCAAGGAGTTACTAGCATCAAAGTTTGTTTAAACTGCAATTTATGAACAAAGGACAATAAGGATATGTAGAAAGCGTATAATCTAAGAGCATAAATACAAACAGCATATTTGTTTTCATAATACAATAATTTTCTATGTTTTACTCCATATAAATAACTAATAACTTAATGCATTACATACCTTGCCTGAAGGATGTATCAAAATTCTTGAAGGAGTTTTTTAAGTATTTGTTTCTGTCATTGTAGATTTTCGTTCCTATAATTATATGATTCAGCAAAAATAACAGATTCATTACCAAACATGTACACTTTATGACAATTTGAAGAATTGTTAGTCATGGTAGTTAGTATGATTGTAGCTGTATAAGATATTATTTTTTAAATAGCATAATTATTCAATAGTTAATTAACTGGATACAAGTAGTTGTACTTACTTTTGTTAAGCCATTCATTAGTTGGCGATTGAATAAACCCATTGTTTACTTTATGAGTCCTCCTTTGTGTTGCTTTCTTTTTATCTGATTTAAATACATGTCTAATAACTAATTATTTTCATTGTGGGCATACAAGAGTCGCCCACATTAGAGAATAGAGGAAAGGAGAAGCAAGAGAAGATGAAAGAAGAAGAGAACTAGTTTATGTTTTATGTCATGTCATCCATTACTGTTGTTAGAGTGCGTATCGTATAGAACATTAAGTGTGAGTAGTAGTGCGCAGGTCACCTGCAATAGTGTGTATCATTTTGATTGGTTATGTGGCGAGGTGGATACGTATATCAAACCCCTCGCCACGTGTTGTAATTAGTTCACTACTTGTTGTAAATACGTTCACTCAAGTGAGGCAACTCTTAAACTGAACTCTGGTGGCAGCGACTTTGCTGTTTACCAGACTGTGGCATTGCGCTGTACGCAGCAGCAAAGGAGCAATCCGACACCCCCACAGATTTGGTGGCAGCGGTGGGATCCTGAGGCGGAGACGTCCAACTTAGGATCTTGACGAACAAAGGACAAGAGACAACTACGGTGTCTCCACGTCCCAACGCCTGCGTTCTAGTACGGTGACGTTTAAACCAGGAGTGGAAACATTCCACCTACCCACGGTCTACGGACTTGTGAAACGAATCTACCTTGCTACGGCAGAGGGAGAATACACGCTCGACTTGTCACGACAGAGGAGAGCTAAGCACCGGACCCTTGCTACGGCAGTGGGAAACCAGAGACAGAAAGGAGAGAAGAAGGAACGGGAAAAGAAAGAGAACCATCGGGAAGGAGGCTTGGACAGCCTTAGAGACTCGTGTTGCTTGCAGTGTTGTTGTGTGTATTGTGAATTTTTTAAAGTGTAATTCCCAAAAAAAGTTGTTGATTGGTTCTAATACTGTGTTGTGCTCATCTTGTGATCACCGTGTTGCTGTTTTGTAATTCACAGGGTCTTGACTGAGGACGAGTTCGCTTGCCCTCTATGACAGAGCCTGGACAGGGTAAGGTGAGGAGGAGGACCAAGAAGTCGTCCGGGGTGAGCACCGGGAAGGAGCTGTACCGGCCCACGGGACGACCAGCTGTTAAAACTCGATCGCCCTACCCATTTAGGCCTTCAGAGGCTAAGTACGAAGAGGAATCAGGAGCAGAATCAGACCCAGTAGAGGACAGTGAAGCAGAGGTAGAAATGTCGAGGAGAGGGGAAGAAAGTGAGGTGGCGTCGCTATTGCGATACCTAGTAGAGAAAGACGTGAAAGATAGAGAAGAGAGGAAAGCCGCAGAAGAGATGAGCAGAAGGGAAAAGGAAGAAGAGGCGGCCAGGACGAGAGAGGCAGAGGAGAGAAGCAGGATACTTAAAGAGGAAGGAGAAGACAGACGACGAGAAGAAGAAGTTGCCCGTCGCAGGGAGGAAGAAGAGCGCCGAAGGACGTCTAGACTGGAAGACGACAGGGTACGTGAGAGGAGAGAGTTGTTACAGGAAAAGTTGAAGGGGTTAGGAGTATATAAGGAAGGGAACGAGTTAGGGGCTTATTTAGGGAAGTTTGAGCGGATAATGAGGGAAGGTAGAATTAGTGAGGGTGACTGGGGGGAGAGGTTGTATCCCAGGTTGCCTGAGGCCCTGTGCACGAGAGTGGCACAAGCAAGGGACAGGGACGAAGAGTACGGGGAAATAAAGAGGATTTTGTTAAAGGCTACGGGGGAGACAGCTATTACCTATGGGAATCAGCTGCTGGAAGCCACTGGGGAGCAGTTTAAGAGCATGACTGCAGGAGGGTTAGCAGATTGGCTATTAAGAGTAACGAAAGGAATGTGCCAAGGTTGTAAGGGTGTGGAGGACTGTATGTTGGCCATAGCGTTGGCCGTATTAAGAAGGAATTTGCCGCCTAGTGGGAAGGCGTATCTAGAGATGAGAAAGATTGGGGAGTGGGGGGAACTGAGAGAAGCTCTTGAGGACTGGATGTCCGGGAGACAGAAGGGGAACTTTTATAGGCCTCTGGGCAGTGGTCCCAGTGAGGTAACTAGAGGATATAGAGGAACAGTAGACAAAGAGAGTTGGTATGGGCGTGGAGGAAAGGCCCAAGGGGGTGGTTTGGGAGACAAAGTGGGAAGCACCTATGGGGTTGTGACGTGCTACAGTTGTGGAGAGAAGGGGCACAGAGCGAGTGAGTGCAGGAGAGACAAGCAGGGAAGTAGTTATATTGCACGTGTACCTACCTGTTATAACTGCGGGAAGGTGGGGCATAAGAGTCCTGAGTGCACGGCCAAGAAGGGGACGGTCACAGTTAAGAAAGAACTGAACCCAACAAAAATGGCTATGCTAAGGAGAACTGAGTCAGGACAGGCAGAGAATGTGGCGTACGGGATGGTGAATGGGATGAGGACTAAGGTCCTCATAGACTCTGGCGCGGAGTTGGGGTCTGTACCCAAGGCATTAGTTCCTGAAGGGGTAGAGCTGTGTACAGATGTGTATGTGAGGGGATATGGTGGAACAGAGAAACGGTATAAAAGTTGTATGTGTGAATTTGTGGTGGGAGGCCACGTGAAGAGAATAAGATCCATAATAGATGAGAGTGAGTCATCAGGGGTGACTTGCTTGGTACCGGTCTCTTTGGCAGATGATCGGGAAGCGGTGGCGTATAGAGAGGCCATAAGGGAGTATGTGTCTGGGGACAGAGCTGAAGTCAATGTGCTGACTAGGAGTATGGTCAGGAGGGAAAGGGAGTTAGACGAGAGTGAGGAAATGTCAGATGAAGTCGTGTCGTGGGATGTAGTCAGTCCTGAGGGTGACGGTGAGCCTGAACCTGAGGAAGGAGTGAGTAGCCAGTCTGATCCCTTAAATATGCCCGAAGTTTGGAGTAGGGTGGGAGAGGACCAAGGGGTGGAAGAAGCTGAAGGTACGCCTGATGCCGAGCAGCTCCGGGCGAAAGCGAGAGAAGAGATAGACGAAGGGAGTGCAACTCCCTTGGGGGAATTATTGGGGGGAACAGAGTCTGAGAATGAGTTAAGTAGAATAGCTGGGGAGATAGGACCCGTAAGAGAGGGTCAAGAGAAAGAAGAGTTTGCGAGAGAACTGCAGGAAGATAGTAGCTTAAGGGAATGGAGAGAGTTAGGAGATAGGAAAGAGAGAGGTTTCAGATGGAAAGGAAAAGTGTTAGTGAGGGGAATGTATGTGACGTGGGATGAGTATAGAGATGTAATTGTGTTGCCAGAGAGCTATAGGGAGAAGGTGAAAGTTTTGGGACATGATAGAAATGGGCACTTAGGTGCAGACAAGGTAGCGAAGATGGTGGGGAGGTACTTTGCATGGCCTGGAATGGCTAGAGACCTAATAAGACACTGTAGAAGTTGCGAAAAGTGCCAGGTGAGGAGTAAACACAGGCCAAGGAGGGCACCAGTGGTCGAGAGACCGATACTGGCAGAGCCTTTCGAAAGTGTGGCCATTGACTTGGTCGGGCCATTGCCAAAGGGGAAGGGAGGAAGCAGGTATATCTTAAACTACATTTGCTTGGCAACGAGATGGCCTGAGGCAGTACCCCTAAGGAGCATTACAGCCAAGGCTGTTATGGATGGACTATGGTCCATATTCTCCAGGACCTCGGTCCCTGAGAGGATCCTTACCGACCAAGGCAGCCAATTTTGTGGCAAGGTGATGACCCAACTATGTGAGCACCTGGGAATAGAGAAAGTACGTACGTCTCCCTACCACCCCGAGACAAACGGGGCCGTAGAAAGAATGCATGGGACCATGAAGAGTGTATTGGGGAAGTGTATAGACGAGGGGGTGGACTGGGTAGGCCAGCTATGTTTTGTATTATTTGTTCTAAGGCAGATGCCTCATGCCGACTCGGGGTTTAGCCCCTTCGACATGGTTTACGGGTTCCGGGTAAGAACGCCTTTAGATGCCCTATACCATGGTCTATACGAAGTGGAAGCTGAGAAATTGAATGTGTGTGAGTGGGTAACTAAGATGGCAGAGAGGTTGGAAAATGTAAGAGATAGTGCAGCCTTGAGAATGGCTAAGGGGAAGGAGAGTAGGCTACAGTACGTGAACAAGGGAACGAAGTTGAGGGAGTTTAAGGAGGGAGATTTAGTTTTATACAGGGTACCGGGGATGACCTGTAAGCTATCGGATTCTTGGCAGGGTCCGTATAAGATCTTAAGGAAGATGGGAGCAGTAAATTACAGAATTGGGAAGGTCGAGAATGAGAAGCACTCTAAGGTAGTGCATGTTAATTGTATTAAAGAGTTTAGGGAAAGAGCTTGTATACGGAGGTTAGATATAGTTGTAGAAGAACAAGGGGATGAGAGTAGTGCATTGAGAGGTGAATGTGAAGGGTTCAATGAGTGTGAATTACAAGAGTTACTGGGGACGTACAACGACGTCTTCTCCGACAGTCCGGGGAGCACGGATCGGGTCAAGATGACCATTGATACTGGGGATAGCGAACCCATGCGGCAGACGCCGTATTCGGTTCCTCTGGGAATCAGAGAAAAAGTGAAGAAGGAATTGGAGAGTCTAGAAGAGCAAGGAGTAATTGAAAGGTGCAAAAGCAACTGGTCATCTCCGTTGGTGCCGGTGAGGAAGCCAGATGGGAACATCAGGCTCTGTGTCGACTACCATCGGCTTAACGAGATCACCACTAAGGAGCCGTACTACATCCCATCATTTGATGAGATGGTGGAGAAAGTTGGAGTGGGCCAAGTCATGTCTAAGATCGACCTGGCCAAAGGTTTTCACCAAGTGCTAGTGGAGGAAAGCGACCGAGACAAGACGTGTTTCGTGTGTCCCTTTGGGAAGTATAGATTTCGGCGGATGCCATTCGGCTTAACGAATGCTCCGTCAGTATTTCAGCGATTAATGGACGAAGTATTGGTAGAGTGCAGGGATTGCGTTAACGTTTACATAGACGACATTCTAGTAGTGTCGGAAGATTGGGTACGACATTTGGTACATCTGGAGAGAGTCTTGGAGGCCTTAAGGAAGAATGGCCTGACCTGTAAGAGGTCGAAATGCAGTTTTGGCAGGAGAACATTAGAGTTTTTAGGTCACCAATTGGGTGGCGGCACGATTAGTGTACCAGAGGCAAGGGTAGAGGCGATCCGAACTCACCCTCTGCCCAGAACGAGGAAACAGCTGCGTGGTTTCCTGGGCCTGGTGGGGTTCTATAGGAGGTTCATCCCTGGACTTCATCAATGGTCCTCTGTCCTCACGCCACACACGTCCACGGCGAAGTCTGGGGTGGTGAGTTGGACGAGTTTGATGTTAGACGCTTTTCATGCGTTATGTAACAAATTGTCTGTGTCGGTACGTTTGTGTGTTCCATGTGTGAGCGACGTGTTTGTGTTAGAGAGCGACGCGAGCTCGACGGGTGTGGGAGCTGTCCTTTCCGTGGTTCGGAACGAGGAGAGGTTGCCCGTCGCTTTCTTCTCGAAGCAGCTGAGAGGGGCCCAGGAGAATTACAGTGCCCAAGAGTTGGAGGGCCTGGGTATTTATGAAGCCATCAGGCACTTTGCATACTTCCTGTATGGTAGGAAGTTCACAGTGATTACCGACCATAAAGGACTAGTGAACATAAGAAGTGGGAAACAGGAAAACAGGAGAATATATAACTGGTGTTTGAAATTGTGTATGTATGACTTTGATATTGTCTACCGAGCAGGGGAGGAAAATGTGGTTGCAGACGACTTGAGCAGGTGTCACGGAGAAGCTGATGTCAGTGACCGTGTCACCCAGCTGTTGGAGGAGGGGGGAGATGTGGGCATACAAGAGTCGCCCACATTAGAGAATAGAGGAAAGGAGAAGCAAGAGAAGATGAAAGAAGAAGAGAACTAGTTTATGTTTTATGTCATGTCATCCATTACTGTTGTTAGAGTGCGTATCGTATAGAACATTAAGTGTGAGTAGTAGTGCG
>WLWI01005341.1_pt1 | contig 10726 bp, 9 predicted proteins | sample 6701501 | NCBI WGS metagenome assembly WLWI01 (sample SAMN12718690, study PRJNA515312) | sponge metagenome | isolation source: marine sponge | host: Mycale hentscheli | place: New Zealand: South Island, Marlborough, Capsize Point | collected 2014-11-01
TGAAGTTTATTCATTGGATCATGAAATAGTTATCAATGCTCTGGTTCATTTAACAGTTGAGCAAAGTTTTGTTTTTGTGTTTGCAGTGAGCTATAGAGACAATGCTGTACAAGCAGGTCTGTAGTCAGAAATTGTAAGGAGTTGAAGAGGGGGAAGGGAGGGGGGATGAGATTATCTTGGTTGATATATATGGCTGTGAAATAGGACGGTAGGGAAAGCGCCCACTTGATGTAATTTTTTCTATATCCCTAAATCTTATCTTAACCATCAAGTTCTCTTGCTAAGATATTTGCTATAAAACTATCCTTTTGCCTTTATAAATTTTTCGTTATCTCATCTTCCATTCATTGATATTCTCGTATGTTTCTTGTATTGTGAAATCCACTACTTCAACAATGTATTCATATGTTTCACATCAATAATAAAAAGCACTACTTCAGTTTGTATGTGTTTACATTAAAACAAATTGGACTTCTTTATAACAATACACACAAAAATCTGAACTGCCTTGTTACACTCTCAGGAAGACAGAGAAGCTTGCCATGAGAACTCCAAGAAGACCTGACATGGTAAGAATTCCAGCACCAGCAGTTGGAGCAGTGGTTGCAGGTGTATATCCATAAGGCAACTATAAAATTAAATCATAATTATTATAATATTATTTCAGTCTTACTTGATACACCCTAGCCCATTTCAACTTACAGCTGCACTCAAAGGTCTAAAATACATTGATTGCTGCCTATCAATAGTGAACCTAGCAAATAATATGAAACAATATTATAATCTGATGGATCTCTGTAACTTTATGTAAAAAAAAAAACTGCTATGTATTCTGTATTGAAAATTAAATTCAAAAGTTGTGACTACCTGAAGTCCACCATTCCATCACTTGCAGAAGGAGCGATCCATGTCAATGTCACCATAGAGTTAGTGTTTCTTGTAGAATGGGTAATTGTATGCTGTCAGTGGTAAAAAGCGATATATATGTACATAACCACTTAAAAAAAAACGACAACAACATGATACTCAATATTAAAGCTAGTTACTATGATAAAACAAAAATCTTTATGTACAAAATATACCTCGGCAGGTATGCCAAATTGTGAGCATTTAAGCAATTGCATCCCAACACCAGGAGTGAAAGATCCAATCCTATCATCAAAAGGATCCCAAGCTTTAACGAGAAAACCCAGAATAGCATTGCAAGTGTGTCTGCTGTTTTTGTAAATGTAATTGAAAAAGCAATTGCAGTTTGTACATCCAATTATACATATTGTGTGTTACCATACCTGAACTGCTAACTAGTACTATCATTAAAGTACACATAATAAATATAGTTTATTGGTATGTTCCATATTGTTGGAATGCAAACCAGTGTCACGATTATTATATTGCAAAAGGCAACTCAATTAAATGTCTTATTATTGATACAAGAACACTAGATTGTTTCTTTCATAACTACAGAAGGAGATATTTTGGATTATTTATTGTGAGCAGTGCACAGGAAGCAGCACCTTCTCCAATTCCAGTAAGCTCCACCTCCAAGACAACCCCTACTCCACTCAGAAGAAGCAGAAAGCTGCAGCTATAATGAACCCTGATATCACTTGGCAGGCCCTATCAAGGTGGCACAGGGTTCTCATTTGCACTTATTTCCTGCATTAAGCCCCTCCCTCCTAAAAACCACTGATGTTTCATGTTTGTCCTCCTTATTTATTGTCACCCTTACCTTTGGACTTATGTTGATCAACACTTTGAGTGAGCTGAACTATTCTAGCTGACTACTAGTAGGTGTCTGATCGAGAGTTGCTAACAGTCAAAGCGTCCTACCACCATTGTTCTCTCTCTCTCTCTCCAATTGTTATCATTGTCCTATCCATCCAACTACTGCTCAGTCACTAAAGGCAGAGTCGATCCTTTACTAGAGCCTCCAATCAATCAGTTGCATTAATCAGGCCCCACCAAGTTAGTAACACAGAATTAAGTCAATTTTTTTGAATGTTTTCAAGTTGTAATGTTGTGTAGAAATTTATGAAAACAACAACAATTTTACAGTCATTTGGAGGAAAATAAATGTCCATGTAGAAAAATGTCCAGCATCTGCCACTCCCACTTTTCACAATGTTATTTTACTGGTATTAAATTTTGTAAAAAATTCCCTACATGATTTTGACTCAATTTATTTCATTTATTATTATACATTATGTATATAATTAAGAGGAAAATGAATTAAAGGTATGTAACCAATCCATTAGATAATTAGACTTAAATTAGATCAAAATGCATGCTTTTTGGGTCAGTTTGACATCCCATACTAAATTGTCTAGCCCTGACCAAACTAGCTATAGCTAGTAAGTGGCATGGACATATTATCTTAAACATGAAATAAATGACATTAATTTTTAAATAGATATCGATCCACAAGCACCTCAAATAATCTCTATTAGATCAACTGCTACTACTATCTATATGCGCTGGGTCCAACCCTGTACAGATAGTGCATTCAATTTTTACATAATAGAACGTGTGTATCGTAATCGGGAATGTGGAACCGCTATTACTCGATTCTCAATACATGTACCTGCTTCTACAAGAGAATTCACATTAACTTCACTAGATCCAAATACTGAGTATGATATCCGAGTAACTGCATTAACTAGTGCTCTATCTGAATCACTTTTTTCTACAATAACCACCAAAGTTGCAGGTAGTAAATGTTTGTTACGTATTGATTAATATAATTATACATATTTAACATAATACTAAATACTACACATTCATGCTGATATTATTGATAAATTCTTGCAGATTTGTAGATTTATCTACCATTATATGGTTATGAACAACATAATAAAATGCAATTAGAACTACTGAGCACTCTTACAGGAGTTCTCTGTAGATTTACCGAAGCCCTAATACCAAAAAACGCAACTTTTCCAGCAGAATGCACCTTAAAAACTTTGCACTCTTGCTAAAGCAGAAAGTTATTTTGTGCTTGTACTATTTGAAAACTTCATCAGATAATAGGTTCATAAGTCCTTGCATTCTTGTGTTCAATAGTTGAGTTGAATTCTCAATGAAACAATCCTAGAATTTGTAATCTATATAATGTTCTATCTGCCTATATTATGTGCTGGGTGATAATATTAGTAAAGTTCACTGACCATTAGGATAAATTATTATTAAGTATGCATGTTGCTGTTTTTGCTGACCAATGCTATCCTGGGAAAGACTGTATTGAAGAACAAAATGATGGCTACTACTAAAAAATCATTTGAAACTATAAGAATAGAATGCCACGTAAGAACATTAATTTGGTACTATTTACTTATGAATAATAATATCAAAACGTGGGCCACACTTTCTATTTGAAATTGTCCCACCCCCTCCTTCCCTCCCCCTTTTATTGGGGCATGCAAAAATAATAACCCCATAAAGATTTCAGCTTTCAGAGAATAGCTATCTTTCAAAAATACAGTAATTACTTCATTCCAATTTCCTAAGCCAGAACTTTCAAAATGGGGAAGTACAAAAAGCTTCACAAAATCTCATTTTTTTTAATGAGAGAGTGTAGGAGTACCTTTTGTGGGCCTGTGGTAAGACAAACTATAAAAATTTCAGCTTTCATGGAACAGCTATCTTCAAAAATATATGACCATAACGAAGTTCCATATCAAATTTCAAGCTAGAACATTTACAAAATAATACGTAAGTAACAATACTAAAATGTTGAACTACCCATAGAACTTTCGGTTTATCCTTTACTGCAACACTTAGGAACCGACCCTCTTCCATTGGCACCACATTTTAGGTTTCTCCCACACCAATTAAAAAAATTAATGTTGTGAATATTTTGTACTGGTAAAAGTTGGAGTCAGGTGGGAAAAAACGACCAAAAATAATCTGATTCATTTAATAAGTATTATGATGTAGTCATTGCCAATGAATATAACATGCAGAATCACTGTCGATGCAGAGTATTGTTTATTATGTTCTAATACAACAGTTTTGTATAGAAATTTTGTAGTGTAAGTTTAGTGTCTATAATAATTATATAGTAGCTAAATGTGAAAGTCAAGCTAGCAGTTGTAGTGTGCTTATGAAAGGTGCGGTTCACAATTTCTATAATATTAAACTCACAGTAGTATAATTTTACTCTAAATTGAAATAGTGTTTGAAAATTGTTTCAATTATTTTAGACCCCATTGCATTAATATGAAGTGCATAGAGCCATCTCTCTAATGTTGTGACTATAGCTCCAACTACTGCTCCCAAGCCAAGACTTATTTCAAAGACCCCAATTAGCCTAACTGTAGCATGGGATGAAATTCCTTGTTCAATGAGAAATGGAAGGATTAAAGGATATGTTTTTACTTTATATAGTGTTATGGGGCAAGTTATTAATTCTATTCCTCAATTGAGAAGCAATAATATACGAATCACTAATCTAATACCAAGATCAATGTATTCTATTGAAGTAACAGCATATACTGAACTAAATAGTCGTTCACTGTTTGGGCCAAAATCATCTCGAATTTTTGTGTCTACAGGGATTTCTGAACGTCAGTTAGTTATTTTATTATGTGAATTATAACATTTTCAATGTAATTACCTATCTATTCCCAAGGTCTTGGATTTTTTTTTGATTCTGTTTCTTATCCAAACATTTCTGCAATCAATATTACTGGAAGAGATCTACACAGTAACTATTTAACATGCGTCACTCCATATGTGGGGTGTTGTAATGATAGTGTTGGTCAGGGAAGATGGATATTTCCTAACAAGACTGAAATTGGGAGTAGAAATACCAATAAAGATATATTCACAACTAGAGAACTTAGTTCAGTTATTCTACAAAGTGCAGCAAATACTTTTATACCGACTGGTCATTACACATGTGAATTACCTGATTCTGGTGGTAGACTAATGCAACTGAAAATTTACTTGTATCGTGGATCAAGGCCAAGTAAGAAACAATACATTTCAAATACAATTTTTTAAATAGTTTGAATTGAGTACTAATTTAGGTGACGTGCAGTATTATTGTATTTATTAACTGAGCATACAGGGTAAATTACTTGAATGTTTCTTAAAAATAATATGAAAGAGCATTGAAGTACCCTAGCAATGTAATGGTATTGTTTGCTCAGCATAGAAAGAAGCACCAAAACTTTTGTAGGAGTCTTTTTATAATGAGCCAGATGTTTCGATTTTCTGAAAAAGTGAGCCAATTTGTGTTCATATGATAGTAAGCTATTACATTATACTGATAAATGGCATGCTTAAATAAATTGTAAGATGTTCAGAAAGAATCTCAGTATAATACCCTCATTAAGTCTTGATATCTTTATTTGTCAATAATTTTATGAGCATTTATAATTGATAGTTTATGGTCTCAAGTTTTATATTTTTTTAGTCATGACAACCAGGCTTAAACATTGTGTTTTTTTATGTATATTTTTCTGTTGCACACCATAACTTCCTATTGTTTCATTTCTATCACTTGATCAAATAATTACTTACCCCCTACTGTAATTATAATTATTAATAAATGTTATCTGCAAAGCTTACTAAAAATTGGAATTGGAGTTTGGTTGATTTTGCATTTAGAGGTATTTGCAAATGATTTTTTAATGAAGTTCAGAATTGACTAATTCATAGAAGCATTGACGGTAATACCTAAGGTGCTTGAGTTAAATACATAGTTGTCATACTGTCAGTATAATTATATTGACAGTTTGTCAGTAATATTATGTTGAAATAATTCATTTGTTACATTTATGTAGTTCCCTTTAATGTTTCCATTAACATTTCCAAGCCATGGGAAAGATTACTGACTACACCACCTTTAAATCGCTTACAACTAACATGTAGGCCAAATTTCGGTGTGGACATAGATCTAAGCTTGCTCAATCTTAAGTTTGTGTGGTATCAAATTATAAATGGTATCAAAACTCGAGCGAATATTTCCAATTCTAACGACAACTTTACAACACTAATTAGTATGCTGACTGTTGATGTAAGTGAAGCTGGAAATCATGTTTATATTTGCAAAGTTTCAGTATTCGATGAAACAGTTCAAAGCCAGGCAGAAATTAGAGCTTATAGTAAGTTTAATAATTATATTTACTCATGCCTGTATTAAAATATTTGAAGGTCACTTCATTTACAAAGTTGAGGTTTTAAACTTGTATTATTCTTATTTATTGTGGTTTAGGTCCTTCTGTGCCTAATATAGTCCAAGGAATCACTCCTGTTGTGCAAATAAGTGACACAGTTATTATAAAATGGAGTCCTTCAATGAATGTTTATGGTCCGGAAACATATGTAGTAAACTATGGCATAATTGATCTGAACTTCATGAGTGATGAGGTCATGGATAATTTTGTTCAGCTGACAAATTTGGAGATGAACACAGTGTATTACTATTATGTAACTGCAATAAACTCTGTAGGAACTTCTAGAAGCAGTGTTTACAACTTTACCACACCACCTGGTATGTTTACCACATTATACAGTATTATTTTACTTCAATTAATGTAATATATAACTTTATTACTGTCGTACTTAGCAAAAAATATATATGCTAGATATCTTCACAACATTATTCCTGGTTCATGACTGTGAGCTAACTCAGGATATCTTAAGGTGTTATACTCACAACAAACTGAGCAAGCTCATTACCTTCAAATACTAGTAGTTATGGCAACTAGCCTAGCTAGCCATTTCCATGGAGGGGGGTTACAGCTATCTTATTCTCTAAAAGATATTTTTACCCAGACTTAAGAGCACCTTTAACAACTGTTTCAGCCACTCAAATTTGGTGTCATTGTAGCTAAAGGATAGGAGATAGCAATGGGTCAATAAAAAGAAACCCCCCCCCCCCCAAATTTTTTTGTCGGTGTTTGGGCTCTACTGTACATTTTTTATTTTACGTAATTGGTCCCTTTTCCCAAGTACTGTCACATATATATATATATATATATATATATATATATTATTAATGGGATCATTTTTTTTAGAGTAGCCATTTTATTGTAATTGCGGTACTGCCAAAATTCTTTTACTATTATCGCATCTCTACAGGGACTAGTGAGGTCCAAGACTTAGAAGTATGCACTCAAGGTAACTCATTGATGATTCAGTGTATATTCATAACTGGTGCTACAGTAGATGGATGTATCTACGTATTGATGGGTGGAATTAACACCTTGGGATTTATACCCAGGAATAGCAAGCAAGAAGTTCGAGTGAATGTAAGCAACTACAACAGCGTTATCATCTACGATGCCAATAGACAAATGGGTACTTCAAACCAAGAAATTGTCATTAGAAAAAATTTAACAAATGTGGCCAACTGCCTATCAACAGATTCCACTGAAGGGCATACTTCCACTGAAGGATATACTCTCACCAAAGGATTTACATTTACCACTAAAGAATTTTCACCCACCAGGGGAGGATTTGCAGACAATTATTTGTCAATGAGCTGTTATCACTATTCATTTATTGCAGTTGTTACATTTATTAAATAAGCACACATACATGCTACGTCTTAAAAATATAGTTATTATTAGATAAAAAATTATGTATGCAATGAGGTTACCTAGAACATCATTGTTTATAGCTCTGCTGGTTCAATTCATTGAACTGTTTCATAAACAATACATTGGAGCTGAGTTTGTGCGAGAGCAGATGTGGACAAAACTAATCCATACTAAGGATTACTACTGCACTCTGACACTCTAGATATTATGATTAATATAATTACATAGAATGTCTGTATAGCCAATATTATTTGAGTTCTTATTCAAGATCTAACATATTCATCCAGCATAAGGAGCTACTATTAAATTGCTTTGTCAGCTTTACTCTTGATTTTATATTAGCCAACTATTCAAAGCAAAAAGCAAGAATGGTTTTGATGAATCAATAACTATAGCTTCTGTTAACAATCCTGCCCGTGGGACATCTTAACCATAATAACCAAATGATGGAGCATACTTTAATCTACAAAAAAAATAAGTCCACTATCTATTCACATGTGTCATCACTAATGTAATGTATAAATTGTGACTGCCTGTTATTTTAAACCATATACTTCCATTTTTGGAAATATTTTGTGTACTGATTTAATATAATGCTTGCATAATTATATGAACTATTTGAGGATTACAAAGTGTCAATTATGCACTCACAGAATAGTGTAACATTACATAAATTTTGTCAGCCTTTGCAGATTGGTGTTTTTTTTTGTAGTCTAATGAAATTACAGGACAAATTCATAAGAAAGATTATCCCACTTTGCTTGCATATGCATCACAGTTGGATCGCTTCAAACTTGACCTCAATAAGCTTTATTATGGAATTTTTTTTCATAGGAATTATTTACACAATATCGCAGCCAATCTTCTTAACAGTGGTCAATGAGAATTGTCGTTTTGATCCTCGACCAAAGTAATAAAGAAAGAGAAAACTCTTTTTGATCTTGTATTATAGAACTTTTACAGATGACAGTATAGTACATAATAATGCTACAAATCCCTAAATGTGGTGGGTGGGTGCTGCCTTTAGAAGAACATAATGCCAGATGATAAGATGACAGCATTCTACAAATTGTTAGCTACTATCTAAAGCTACTTCCCAGGGAACAAACATGCTATTGATACCAATATAACAACAGTGCATTAGCTAAACAAAATTCTGTATTTGTTGAATTTTTTCTTTATAATTCATTCTACAAAAACGTATCTATGTTATTTTATCTATAAGATTATAGAAGTCATAATCATAATAACTTAATAAGCAAGGAAGTTAAAGAAATAAATACAGACAATACAATCATGAAGATTACAATTTGGTCGCTCATTTTCTTCTTCCCCAGAAATAACAACTAGCTACTTGGAGGTTGTTTTTTCTTTTCCAGCGCGCTATTAAACGCACAATTACTACTCCGAAATTGCCACACCGCTGTGTGTTAATATAGCTATAAAAACCTCGGCTACCTTTAACAATTCATTAAAATGATATAAATACTTGCAAAAATGGGATGGTACATGAGGACACAACTGCTGTGGTAAGATCGTTATAATAGCGAATTCGTTCTGGTGTCGAGTGTAGAATGACCTACAGAGTCATATCATCGGACACTACAGTACGTTAGAGTGGAGTACCACCCCTTTTTATGTTATTACCCCACACTACTCGTACAGTTTTGTGTTTTAAATTAAATGGCAGCAGGTGTACCAAGAAGTTACATATACCTTCGTATGCAACAATACCCAGCAGGTTTTTCAAAAGACTAGAAGAGAAATTTAAAGTGTATCCTGTTTGAAAACAGCATCTTAATAATCTTACTTTGAAATATTTATTATTATATTTATTACTATGAAAAGATTTAAGAAAGCGATAATTACAGTAGCCTATTGTAAAAGTGTACTGCAAGTACTGTAGCTATTATATGTACTATAACTATAGTGAGTACTTCAATAACCAAAATGAGTCTATAATGTTAAAGTTGGTACATTGACCATGATGTTGACTCTAATGTATGTTGATTTAGGGGGTCATTATTATAAAAAGAGGAATAGTGTTAAAATTAAATTATAGCAGTTGTGCTGGAATTTTATAATATAATACTATGGCTATGATAATAGTGATAGTGAATGCAACAATCCCAAAACTAATCAGTGAAGCAGCAAATATGGCAGCAAGACGTTGGTGACTGTTGTTTCCATACTTGGGTTTGTTTGCATTTTCTTTATACAATACTGATGCTTCCGAGATAACTTTATCACCTAATTAAAAATGTGTATAAAATACCACTTTATGCAAACAAATAGACTGCCAAGTCTATAGTAAGTAAATTGTTGATAAGTATTATAGTCACAATAAAGCCATTTAAATAATTTCTTAAGACATACATTGATGCTTGCATGTACTGAAAATGTACTCTAAAAGTTATCACAGAGTACTGGAACTTTATTTATATGTAAGTCACACTTTTTGTTTTTATTTTGCATAAAGTGGTATTTTATACACATTTTTAACATTAGGTGATAAAGTTATCTCGGAAGCATAAGTATTGTATAAAGAAAATGCAAACAAACCCAAGTATGGAAACAACAGTCACCAACGTCTTGCTGCCATATTTGCTGCTTCACTGATTAGTTTTGGGATTGTTGCATTCACTATCACTATAATTATAGCCATAGTATTATATTATAAAAATGTCAAAGAAAGAAAACAAATTCAAGATGTAGAAAATGGATTAAGCCGGAATTTCGATTCACGTCTATCAGTAAGAAAAGCCAGAAAAGGACCTAATGGAGTACGACTAAAGACAGTTAGGTAAGATATAACCAGTGGGAAAGTTGTGCAAATGATTGAAATAAATAATACCTTTCAATGTTCACATCTATAGACTATATTGTAACACTAATAAAGTAATAACTAAAGCGCACAATACAATTATAAATGTATTTCGGAGACTATATTATTGCTTGTTACACTACCTACACCTTGTAATAACTGAAGCCTACTGTACAATTGTTAATGTATTCCTGAATGTTGACTGCATTTTGTAGAATTCAACAATCTAAGTCAGAGCCAGATTTATACACTCTACCAGTTCCAGTAAACACCAGCTTAATCCTATCCAAATCCTGTGACAATATGGCGGATTCTGTGGCATTAGACTTAGACAATTATTCACTAAACATGAATC
>WLWI01005342.1_pt1 | contig 10723 bp, 4 predicted proteins | sample 6701501 | NCBI WGS metagenome assembly WLWI01 (sample SAMN12718690, study PRJNA515312) | sponge metagenome | isolation source: marine sponge | host: Mycale hentscheli | place: New Zealand: South Island, Marlborough, Capsize Point | collected 2014-11-01
CCCAACGTAATAACTATGAACACAGGTGATATGGAAAAATATTGCCCTAAGCCACATCCTGTTTACTTTAATGCATTTTCTATGTGGCAACAGTTATCAGGCTCTGTTCAGTACCTAATAAATTATATTTATTCCAGGCTAGATATCTTCACAATGATATCTTTGGGCATGAGACCTAGATATCTTCACAATGATATTTTTAGGTATATGTGACCTGTATACTCTGTAAAGCCTACACTGCCAGGTTAGAGCAGCTGCTATAATATCAGCTGTGGTTGTGGGAGCCCCTAGTGAGTTTTCAACAACTTTACACCATGAGTTAAAAAAACTACTTCAGTGAAGATATCTAGTATGGAATAAACCACTTATTACACTCTCAGAGTGATATAGCTAGATATTGCACTCTAAGGCTTTATTTTTATTCGCCTTTGGCTCGTGAAAATAAATTTGCCTGCTGGTGAACTATTTCACCATATCACACTCTGACTGATGTAATAAGTACTGTGAATATATTCTCACTAATTCAATAATACTATTTAAAAGGTTGCAACAACATAATATTATATAATTTTCAACTTTCAGAATCAAACAAGTCAAAAGATACAAAGCAACCGAGTAAGATATGATTTTAATTTTAACTTAAGATAAAAAAGAACAAACTTTGACCATTATTCATTGTCAACAGGTGCTTATGGTTCTTACAAATACTTTGGTTTTCATAATAAATTATAATTATTAGGTACCACTGCACCCCCTGCTTCAGAAATAAGTAAGTACAAAAATGTAATTTATACAAATCTTGTATCAAATGTAACGCTTGTCATCACACTGGACTGCTGCAGCAATAATTGTTTAGTATCTTATTAATACTAACACACTATCTTTAGTACTTTATCACTATTTACATGTTAGATAAACTATGTTGAAACCTATTGCTCATGAAATGTTTAAGTAAAGTGATATTCTTTTTTTTTTCTCCTTCTTATAGTAAACATTTACAAAGATTTTATATGATCCCAATTGCAACAAATTGCTTTAACTAATTTCTATGTGGTAATTTATTTTTTTAGCTCGCTAGCACACTAAATTGTCTTACCAAGTATGTGGAGCTACAAATGAATGCTTAATTCATAGAGCAAGCACTTGGCAAGCAATTAAGTTTCCCATGTACAAAATGCCCCTATCCTAGGTAGGAAAGGTATAAAAACTACATTTTCTATTTGGAAATGTATGAATTAGTTGTTGCCTAGTGAAAGACCGAGACATTATTTGAAAACTAAATGTGTTTTTTCTTTAAGTTTCAATCCAAGAATTATTTAAGAACAATAATGTCAAGTCTTCATTTCATTTACGTTTCAAGCTGCAATGATAACCATACTATTATTAACAACTGGTAACCTAAATTAAGATGTAATGTAAATTTAAAAGCACAACAACATTTAATTAATTCTTTTGCCACATTTAAATGGTTTTGTTTACAATAATGCTGAAACTCACCAATATATACTGCCTGAAAAATGTCCATTAATAACCAAAACAAAATCCTAATTTAACGAATAATGTGTTGATAACTAACAGCCTTATACATTTTTTTGTTAATTATAATTTAAAACAGTTTATGGATTTTGATATGGTTGTAAATGGACTCTTTCCACACTGTGATAATTTTGAATATATTCACTAATCTGAAAATCCAAGCCTCCTCCCCTCATTTTAGCTGATTATCCAATGTACTGAAATTATACTGTGTAATGTATCATTTGAAATTAGTCTAAATATACTGTTGTTGATGTGTTTAGATGATAAAAAATTGAAGGAAAGTTCAAAAGGTTCTTATGACTAAATAATATTAAATCAATATTATATATTAACTGCAATGGTTGAATATTATGCTGTAGAAAATTTATTGGAATAAAAAATACATTAGTAATACATATTTAATATTAGTAACTACTAGCTTGCACACTTCAAAACTAATGTCAATTCATGTTATAATTTATTTGCATGGTGCTTTCAGGTCATACAAGGGTAAAGCAAAATCCTAAAGGTATTTTATGAAAGTAAATATAAGTAAATATTTTTATTATAACAAAAATGAATGATATCAATTATGTGTAATGTCAACTAATAACTATTGTTCAGGTCTGAACAGCAATGAATGTCATAGTAGTCATTAATGAACGTTGTCATGCTGTGCTGCACAACAGCACAACTCATTAAATTGAAACAGTACACACTTAAACACTTAATGTTCCATTTCATTAGACATGCCACTTCATTTTTTTTGTCTGCTATGTAAACCTCGTCTGTTTCACTGTTTCGCTCTCTTTTTAAAAATAATGTCAAATCTAATCAACTATCTCTCTCTCTATATATATTGTATGTTTTTATTATTATTAGTACTTTTGACATGAGTCAGAGTGTGATATGGTGAAATGTTACGTGAAAAGGCTAATATAATAACACTGTGACTACTTGAGTCAGCTTGTTGCCTGTTTTTGAACAAATGAACAATGAATAATAATAGGAATTTCTTTAAAACAATGAATGGAAATGATGGACTTTCAAAATGTGTTGCCTTCTCTTATTGCAGTGTGACAGAAGCCCACATCATCACTGAAACATTTGTCCAGTCAGAGACTTGCTGATTCTTCCAGTGTCTCTCCAAACTTGATTTCTGCACAATGTTATTTTTAGCTAATTGCTGGGTGATATGGCTGACTCATATAGACAAATTCCTAAACTTAGCTAGCCAGTGAACTAACAAACAAAGCTAGCTGATCATTTCTAAAGGAGTGACTGTATTATAGTTACCATGACTTACTATAACTATCAAACTGTTGGAAACAGAAAAAAAAGCACAAAACGACCTGCAAAACTATGTCTATACACATCTAGTGCTACTTAAAGCCATACCTGTCCAGTACCCATACACAATGCAGGGTTTAAACTGAGTAAGGCCTCTTCCATAAACAAAGTAAGGGGCCTCAAGTATAATTTACTGCCATCCAGCTGAGCACCCCCATTTTCCAAAGCACAAGTAAAAGTCTTATGCAATCCGTACCACAGACTTCCGGTTACATTATGGAATTCAACTTTAGCTCTGCCAGAAATTGAATAAGAAGTTTTAATTGCAGTTTTCTCGAAATAACTGTGCTCAAGTTGGTTAGATTGCCAATGTATATTTAGTGAAGCAAGCAGAGCCTGCCTAATAAACTTGGTTACAAAGTACTCAATATGAAGTGCTCTACACAGTGATATAAATAACTCATTTTTCAATTTTTAATGCAATTGGTCCCTTTTCCCAACTTGCCAAACTTGCCTCTTTTTCCAGGTTTTTACAACTACCTTCCTCTAGTGTAGCCTACCCAACTAAGTTATAGCAGCTGCTAAAATATCATCTGTGGGTGTGGGGCCCCCAACTAACTGTACCTGTGAGTTACCTCTCCTAGTATAAACTACAGTAGTAGTGAATATATTTAGTGTGGAATAAACCACTTATTTCACTTGTCAGAGTGATGTGGCTAGATATTTCACTCTCAGGCTTTATTTTCACTCACCTCTGGCTCTTGAAAATAAATTAGCCAGGCTCATGAAATATTTCACCATATCATACTCTGACTCATGTAATAAGTTTATATATATATATTATAATGTATATATATATATTTATTTATATGTATATAATATTAGGCAAAAATTAATAATTTTTTAAATATTATCTAATTGGAAGTAATAAATGCAATAAAACAAATTTTATACATAATTAAGTTGGGGTGGTTTTACAAAGCCTATTTCTGGATAATACAGATCGAAATTATTATATTATAATTAAGTGTAAAAACACTCCATTATAATTATTATCTCAAATTGTTTCATTGTTTTATTACTTCTGCCTAGCTAATAATTTTGAAGAAATCAATAAATATTATTTTTTACCTCTATTGATATAATTTTTTCTTAATTAGGTCAAGATTTCCCAGAAAACAGTTTTTTAGAGCAAAGTCAAGGTAAATGAACATCACTATCAAAAAATCACTATGGTTAATAAAGTCAATATTCAATTCAATATATTATATATATTATAGCCACGTTATATTTGGGTGCTATATTTCAAAACAATGACTATTTTATTCTCTAATTGGTCACTTAGCTGAAATGTATATAATCTGCACGCTAATGAAATAGGTAATCAAAATCGTTTTGATAATTTATAAATGAATTATTATTAAAAGTACCTATTAAATGAAACACAAATGTACAAAACATGGTGCTAGTACCACTTAATCATTTCAATCTCAGACCAATCACGCATCAACATATTGTATAAAGTGCCTAAAGAAATTTATTGTACTAGTATTAGAGAGCATAAAAAATGTACTCTGATGGAAGAAGTTACATTTACCCTACATTTACACTAATACAAATGCTTAAGTAGGTGATGCAGTCCAAGTTGAGATTTACAGTGCCAGTAATTAAACATTCATTTATAAACATTTACTCGTTGATTAAACAATATCCCTAAATCTAAGCCATATAGGCACATAATAAAATGTGCAGCCTATATAATAATTGTAAACTTCTTATGCATAATCATCCATGACCATTTTAAACAATTAATTGCGGAACACTCGAAACAGCATTATGGAAAAATTCGATAACGCAAAAAACGTAAAAAAGTATATACTTTTTCAAGGCAAGCAGCTGTATCATGGAGTCATAATAGTCATCTTTCTTGGTAGTGGATGATTCTGGATAGTTGTAAGTTAATTCTAAACTCGTATAATGTATGGGCTACCGTACGAAATTGTTGAGTAAATTATATTGCAATTTTGAAATATATTTTTTTATCTATTAGGAAAAATCATAGCAGCAAATTTAAATTGGAACATTAGTACAGAACAATAGCTATTAGAACAAACATTGTGACTCTAGTTACAGCTACTAATCAAATGGAAAGCAAGAAGCTTTTTTACAAATGAGATACTGGCACTTTTACACACATAAGATAAGGACTTCCTTGATAACTTTAACTAACCTGTGTAGGAGGGTAGTGATAAAGAGTTTGATGAAACTGAGGATGACTTTAGTGACCTGGGGAGTGACGTCTGTGGCCCTGAGACTGGTGTAGATGCTGATGATGAAGACTTTGTTGAGGACTCTTACAAGGGAAGAAACAAAGTCTGTGGAAGCGAAATATTTTCCCGATTTTATTTGTTTATGAGAAGCTTTCTAACATTGGGTATAGTCGATCATTGTGTCTGTATCTTGTTAGACAGATGTGTCTGTAACAGACGCGCGGATATGAGAGGTTCGATTGTACCAATCCATCATTCTGTTTCCCACAGAACAATCATGCCCACTCATACCTCTGAGGTAAAAACACACTGGACTACATCATTAAAAATCCCTATCTTCAAGCCCTTTACAGGACAGTCAGCAGCAAGTCTTCACATTCCTACTACAGTCATATAGCTCTAGCCTTAGCCCTTTCCCACTCAGAAATGAGCAAAGGAAACATGGATGCTTACTTTGTAGAGTGAGGAAGAAGAGGACAATCACTATATGGGCTTGCAGAGGATGTGATGTATGCCTATGCCATCCTGGAAATGTTGGAGACAGCTTTATGAAATGGCAGTGTAAATTGTATTACATTTATACACTGATTAACCCCCGGGAAGTACAGTAGAACTTTTGTGCAAGTTCAACCACATCCATTTTCATTCTCTAGGTCTGTAGTATTAGTAGTAGAGGGGCTAGCTACGTCTGCACAACTTTTGTTAATGTCGCTTCTTGGCACTGCTCTCTTTTCAGTTATATATAGAGTATTTTTCTGTTCTACAATAATACTTACCCAGAGGCTATCTTCAACCGTTTTATGTATTTCTGTGGACCACTAACAAGCTACCGTATGAGGGGGGAGGGTTTCAGCCACCTAAGCTAACTTTCAAATTTTCTACGTAATGCAAAGTCTTTGTTCAGTTAAAAGGATATATTAAAGTAGACTAACATCTAAGCTTAAGTACCCTGTGGGACTTTATTATCATCACTATTTTTTTTCATGAAGCAGGGCCTCGATCATAACTGCCACCAGCACTTCATTATAATATTATTATAATGAAGTACTGGTGGCAGTTTTCAGCCAGGTGAGGCAGTTTTCAGCCATATGTGTTTTTCATTATTTATCAGAGTTACTTTCAAAGATATAGAACTGCATTTTATGATACACTACTTTATATGCATGATAACAGAGGGTGTCACACTGTTTATATACTTTCACAGATATAACAAAACCAATTCTCGTCTTCAAGATCAGAAGCCTTCACCCCAGCACAGGTTTCCTCATACCACCTGCCACAATTGTTGCACTCAATCCAGTCTTCCTCTGAGTCTGAAGTGTAGTCAGTGCCACACAAACCGTACTTATCTTGATTGAGGACCTTTTGTCTCTTGGGAGCTGGTTCCGATGGCCCTGCATCTGAAGATGGGCCTTCACCTGTAGATGCGGAGGTGGCTGGATGGATATAGGTGTGCGTGCCATTGTTATTTGTTTTTCTAAGCCTTCCTTTTCCTTTATTATTCTTTTGTTTCTCTTCTTGCATTCTTTGTTTCTCTTCTTGCTTCCTTTTCCTAATCAACACCCTTTCTTCCTTTTCCTTCTGCCGCTTTCTTGAATTTTCTTCCCTAATCTGTTTTTTCATTGCTTTCTCTCTCTCTTCATCTTCCTTTTTCTTTTTCTTGTCCTCACAATGTTGGAAGAATTCATCTGATGTCAGATGTTTAGGCAATTGAGCTGTGCGTGTCTTTCCCTTCCTCACAGGTTTGGCCTTAGGATAAACAAGCACCTCATGAAAGGGTGGTGAAACTACCTTTGAGGTGGAAGTCTTGGATGCTGGTGTAGACGTGGTTGGTAACATGGTTGCCGAAGAGGAACTTCCTGTCACTGACTTGCTTGGCAGACAGACTGACAGGTTTGCTATACTGAGACCTGATGATGTGTACTTGTGTGGACTAGTAGAAACTGAATTCTCACTCCCATTCCCACAAGCTTGAGACACAGCCTTTTCCACTGAAGATACACCTCATCAATGTCCAGATTAAACCCCTCTTTCAGCCTGCGGTTATATCGTTCTAACTCACTAGGTGACAGTGTTGCCTCAAGAGTAGCCAGTTCAGATTTTGAAGTATCATGATCAACTGTCACCTCTAACCCACTGGGAACAAGAGCAGATGCTGAAGTATCAACTGTCACCTCTAATTCAAGAGCAGATGCTAAAGTATCCACTGTCACCTCGTGTTCTTCAAATCATCCTTATCACCAGAACCACCGCTGTCATTGTATGAGAAGGAACTGAATATAATTGATGGTTCAAGGGAATCATTCTTGATAGCAGACCGATTTACAGGATATATTCCAGCTGCTCGGAAGCTGTTGACAAGAGTGCTTACTTTAACGGCATTTTCCCAAGCTGTGCGGAAAACTCTGGAAAACCGGCTAGTGTTTCTAGCCTCTTAGTGTTAGTTCTAGAGCACGCCAGAGCTTACAACTGCGTCATAAGCTAGAGCTAACTGGTGTCTATCCATTTCTGCCATAAAAATTTTTATGAAAAAATCGACCCATAAGGCTTTACCCGGGGATACTGAAAAATATTGTTAGCCGCGTTTAGGCTGAACTTTAGATGCCGCATTTAGCCGGGTTTTCACAAATTGTCACATATTGAAACAATTTTCAAAATATTAAATTTGTTGATGCTAACATGATAAAAAAATTCTCAATTACATTACTCTATAAATGAAATTATCTATATTTATGTAGTGAGATATCATTATTATATAATATTATAAATGTAAAATTACATTACAAGAAACTGAAATCATGAGTTGATATTAAATAATATATATAATTTTTTTAATATATTCATCAGAAATACATGAACCATGCATTCTCCTTTTCAATGTTGTTATATTTCTAGAATCTGTTTATTCAGTACCGCATATACCAGGTATGATACTTAGATAGTCATTATAATATTTTGAAATCCATACATAGGTATTAGCTATGGTTACTTTACATTAGTTTATACTAAGCTGTGGTTTCATGTATAAATACAAAGGCTAAACTGCTCTATAGTATGTAGAGGAGAGAAATAATAAAATTAACATTACAATCTTGTATGAGACATAAAATTTATCTATTGGCAGGTATTTCATTGTATTAAAGCTATTGTATAAATTATTTCACTATCTGAAAATAATTCATAGACAACTATAACTTATATTAACAACTGTTCAAACAAGTATTCAACATTACACTATTGTACAATTTGGTTATATTATAGTAATTTTAAATATATTGCTTATAGTGGACGTTTTTGACAACTTTCAATGTTCAATGTTACTTTATGAACATTGTTATGTATAGTTTTATACATCTCATGAATATATTTTTTTGCTGCTATAAATATAGACTGTTCCATATCTCTGAATAGGTAGCTAATGTCTCAGTATAAATAGAAGAGATCGGTTGTCATCCACCCATTATCACTTCTTCCCATGTATGAATTTGGCACAGCACCACTAAGGGGGTTATCCTTGAACCGCTCCCCAGGAAAGACATGAAATGGCGGGACCACATTTCCTGCAGCATTGTAGCATGCAAGGGTTGTAGTTTGTTGCTTGCTACCACTTGTCGTTCGGTGTACTGATTTTAAGCCATTTGGTGCCATCACTTTCCCAGACCTACTTGACAATGGAAAACCAGACTCATCACAGTTATAGATACAAGATGGCTTGTCCAAAAGATTATATTTATCAAGAAACATTTTGAAATCAGCAAATCAGATATCAAGTACAGCAGGTGTACAAGAAACTGCACGTGCAATAGACAATTTCTGAGACTTACGAAATGTAAGTTTAGGATGACGTGACAAAAACGCCTTCATCCAATCTTTTCCTGGACGGTTGTTTGTGAATGGATTTGGTCGACCATCTTTGTCTAATATTGCCTTTACTGTTTCAGCTGAAGAAGAAATGCTTGAGGAATGGATCACTCACATGTGCAAGATAGGATATGGTCGCACCAGAGACCAACTAACATTAGACATGACGGGCGGAGGGCCAGAACGTGCATTTGCTGGTGTGTCACTTTTCAATTTACTCTGTTGGGTTCCTATTAGTTACTAATGTCATTTTAATTTATGTTTGCAACACTATTTACCTCTAGGCCAATCAAATTTTCGTGCAGCTTCTCGTACACCCATTCCCACCGTACAAGCTGCAATGGCCTTTTCCATCACCTTATAATCCCATTTTCTATACTTGCCTCTGGTACCCTGGCCATTGGGATGATAGTTCTCCTTCCCTAGAGCCATTCTGGCAGCTTAATGACCACTAGAAGTCAGTGGTTAGGTTGTTTTGATAGCCTTCCCTTAGCACTCAATTAAGTTGTTCTATTTTCCACTTGGTAATTCTGACCATGGAGTAAATTTGCACTACCAAAGCAGCTGGTGTGCTCTAAGAATAGATTTTGAGCAGCTGCCTTAGTTCAATATTAGTTTGTGACATCACTATAATAGTAATTTAGAATGATAGTTCAAGAATACCCATGAAAATGTTGCATAATGCACAACCAAAATTTTTGTTCACTTATAATCTGTTAAAACATATAACAAGTTATTTTTACATGAATACATAGTACCATAATTATGAATGGCTCTTATTTTATTCAGAAACATTATATAATGAACTTTTACCACATGAATCAAAACCAAGTAGGTTATCAACAAAAATTACACATATGTTATTTTATATTTATAAGGTATATAAATAGATGATATATGAAAATATTATTGCTAATTACAATAGGATTGCTGGTATAGTAAATAATAATATCGTTGCAAATTAATTTAATTCAATTATTATTTATTAAGAGTGGGGGAGTGAATTATTGACGTAACACAGCAATACTTGTTCATAATATTATGAATGAATTAAATGTTTTGACATTTAGTTAATTTAAATCTAGTAATCACAATGTATGGATGTGCAACTAGTTAAAAAAAGCTCAAGTGCAGAGTAAAAAAAAACTCATGTGTAACTCATGATAATAAATATCGTAAATTGTCCAAGAAGTTAAGTGGCCATGAGCTTGCCATTTATGAAACAGAAATTGGGTTTGGTGTTATTCAAAGATTCAAATATTGTCTTTGGTACTTTTTTATGTAAAATGGAGTTAAATTAGCATATCTGAGAAATAAATGTATATTACTAAGATTCCTTCAATTAATATAATTATTATATATATTTATTGTACATATAATATTATGCCAAAAAATTATTACAATGTATGGATGTGCAACTAGTTAAAAAACTCACATACAAAGTTAAAAACTCATGTGCAACTCATAAAAAATATCATTAATTTTTCAAGAAGTTTACCATTTATAAAACAGAAATTCGGCTAGGTGTTATTCAAATATTCAAATATTGTCTTTGGTACTTTGTTTTGTAAAATATAGTTAAATTAGCATATCTAAGAAATAAATGTATATTACTAAGCTTCCTTCAATTAATATATTATATATATTTATTGTATATATTATAATATTATGCAAAATTTTTTATTTTTTAAACATTATTATCTAAGTGGAAGCCATAAATACAATACAACAATTTTGAGATTATAATTATGTTGGGGTGGTTTTACAAATCCTATTTCTGGATA
>WLWI01005344.1_pt1 | contig 10718 bp, 14 predicted proteins | sample 6701501 | NCBI WGS metagenome assembly WLWI01 (sample SAMN12718690, study PRJNA515312) | sponge metagenome | isolation source: marine sponge | host: Mycale hentscheli | place: New Zealand: South Island, Marlborough, Capsize Point | collected 2014-11-01
TGATGATGCTTTACCCATGCAGCTAATGATGATACTTTACCAAACTATTTCAGCTCATGAATTATTAATGAATACACAACCGTTGTCGCTGTCAGTCACTATGGTCATTGTCATTACTGACACACAAGCGTTACCAGCTCTGCAGAGCCTTCATCAGTGGTTGCCATTGGCTATGAGAGTGATCGATATAATATTTACAATATTGAAATTGTTTTATGATTGGTTGGTGAGCGAGCGAGACTATTTAGGTTGGATAATTGAAAATCAAGTATATGTTGGATATGTGTATGTCTGGATGATATGTATCCCCTTAGAAGTACACATACTGGCTCCCTTTCTCTAACAATACAGCTTTTAGGCTAGCTGTCAGTTCTTCTGGTGGAAATGACTGTATGAATGTGAATTATACTATAAAATGGGGACACTATGTAGTGGGGGGTACTACAGCAAAAAGCAAGTCTTGTTTCATTCAAAACTGCAATGATTTTTTTAGTCACAAAAACTGCTGCTAGTGTGCTAGTGGTTGTACTATGGCATTGATACCTTTTACCAGATGTAATTTTTTTAAACTCCACTTTTTTAGTAGCTAACTGAGTGCTCGTTGGCAAGAGTCACTGGTAATTTGTATAATTAGTAATTGGCGAGCGAGCGGAGCAAGCGAGACTGTATTAGGGGTGGATAATGCAAAATTGGGTATATGTTTGAAACTTGGGCTCCAAATTGTGAGATAATTCCTTCGAAGCGCTTGTTTTTCAACTCCCAAAAAGTTACTGCGAACGGTTACTATGGCATTGATACCCTTTACCAAACACAATTTGAAAAACCTTGTTGTTTTTTGGGGCTGCCTAAATGCCGCTCGTTGGTTTTCAAGTGCCACTGGTAGCCAGAGTGGCTAAATAGTAAAACCAAGGAAGCCACCATTACTTGGGAGAAGCTGAGGTAAGTACGTAGTTCCATTTTTGTTAGCTAAAATTACAAGAATATTTCTGGCTATGCTTTTTTTTTGGTAGAGCTGTGAGCTTGTTCATCAGTTACTGGAAATTGAGGTAGTCAAAACGGCTTAAATTGGGTACTACAGAAGTTATCATTATTCCTGAAATTGAGGTAAGAGCGGTCACATTTGCCACACCTACAATATTGGGGTGGGGTTTAAATTGTTTAAATGTACTTAATAAAAAATTTGACATATTAGTAAATAAATGATGTAAAATTAATGGAAGCATGATAAATACTAATCAATCATACCATTAGCTAATTATACCTTGTCAAGGAATAATTTTTAAGTTTGACAGAATCTTACAGAGCATTCTCCAAAACAAGGGAGGCAGAGCCAGGTGACACCAGTGGTTAATAGTTTTAAGTAACCTAACAAGGCAGGCTCGCTCAACATTTGTGCTCAAGCACATCACTAGTAATACTACTACTCAGGTAAGTACATTATTCTGTAATTATACACTAAAATTACCAAACAAAAAATACTCTTGCAGTGTAGTTGAGTGCTTGTCAGGGCCAGCCTGAAGTCTAACTGACTTAGTTTTAACCAACATCAGAGTTAATCACTGTCTGTCTGTTGTCTATCTTGTAGTACTATACAAATGGCCAGTTTCTGTGTTTCTCTTATTTTCATGTGACTCTACAGTCATTTGTTTCTGCCTTGCAGGCAGCTGTGGCGATGTTTGGGTACATGACTGACCTCAGTAAAGTGGATGAATGCCACACCCACTCTGTGCAGGCAGAAGGTAATTCTTATTAGGGAGAGACTACTTGTGGTGTTGAGTGTCAACTATTTTTTCTTGGGAAACACTATACCAAATTTCTACACTTAAAATTTTTGAATAAAATGTAGCCGTTTGTTATGCTATGTCACTATGAGGATGCCCTCCCACAGAGCAGGTCATGCATGACCCTTCATTATAACCATCAAGTCATTCTTGTGTGTGTGTGTGTGTGTTCCCTAGGTGATGACCTGGAGTCTCTGTTGTTCCATTTTCTGGATGAATTCTTATTTTTGTTTTCTGCTGAACCATATTTTATACCAAAGGTTATTCCATGGGAATGCTTATGTAATGTTTATTGATTGGCGATTGAGCAAAGCAAGCGAGACACTCTCAGGGGTAACACAATTAAAAATCAGGGATATTTGTTGGTTTATATATGTGTGGACGTACGTATGTCATTTTGTACTTTGACCTCGAGGTCTACCCCTTCCCATACCTCCACTATACAGAATCTTTTCGTTTAGCGATCCCCTATCATTCAAGGAAATTAATTATTTATCCCTTCGTATTAGGTTGTTTATAAGACGCGCTTAGGTCTTAATTATACTCAACACTGTGCAGTAATTCTTCAGAACTTCTTGTTTTTTCAAGTCGCTGCGAATGGTTACTATGGTATTGAACCCTTTACCAAATGTAATTATTTACAAAACACTTGGCCTTTTTATTGTTGCTGTAAGTACTTGTTGTCAAAAGCTACTGGTAATCAGATAGTCAGAATGACATATATTAGAGACTACAGAAAATACCAGCTCGGGAAATTGAGGTAAGAAAGTAGTTCTGTATTTGTTAGCTAAAGTATATAATGATCACAACGGCTACGTACTTGGGTATACGGACTGATAGATTGTTTTGAAGCATTTCACTTGTGCACTGGCTCGCTCACACTTTGTGCTCAAGCACATCACTAGTATGCTATGTATATGTGTGTGTGTGTATGTATGCATGATGTGTGCAGTGCATGTCATGACATTTATGGCCTAACCTTTTGAACCTAAGAGGCCACACCCCTTACAAGCACTTATGGATTGCCCCCTGTAATTGGAATGCACCCTGCGATTGGAATGCCCCCCTATGATTGGAATGCCCCCTGTAATTGGAATGCCCCCTGTGATTGGAATGCCCCCCTGTGATTGGAATACCCCTGTGATTGGAATACCCCTGTGATTGGAATGCCCCCTGTGATTGGAATGCCCCCTGTGATTGGAATGCCCCTGTGATTGGAATGCCCCCTGTGATTGGAATGCCCCTGTGATTGGAATGCCCCCTGTGATTGGAATGCCCCTGTGATTGGAATGCCCCTGTGATTGGAATGCCCCCTGTGATCACATTACAAGTGGGACTATTTTAGATGAGGTTGTCAGTATTTCTAGCAATATGACCCTTTACCTATCTAATGTGTCGACGTGTCTTTATGATCTGTGTATATGTCTATTAGACTATTAAAATTGTCCACTTTGATAGAGTGAAGTACCAGATCACAGCTGAAGGGTATGTATGTTTGAAGGACAATGTAAGCTCTGCATTATGTGTCTTTGTGAATGCATGCTTGCAGGTGTGGCGAGACTTTTGACCTCAAGAAACATCCTCAGGTATCTCAAGTGATGGGGAAGAAAGAAAGAGATGTTAGAAAGTTTGTTTAAATGTTTTACTTCTTACAGGGTACAGAGGTCAAGGCCATTACCTATTCTAACATGCAGGTCCATGACAACGACACTAAACCTGAAGTTTATGTTATTGTGGATATTTAATTCAATTTATTTGTAATATTTTTAATTAATTTATTTATTCTTGCATACCAAGGATCGTGACCTCTACTCAAGAGACAAATAGTTGTCATTATAGAATACTTAACTGTTTTTTTTTTTTTTCAGCAGTATACATGGGTGTATGAGTAAACTGTTTGCCTGTAAATGGTATGTCTATGAACATCTGTTTGTGTGACAACATAAGTAGTCTTCTGACGTCGTCTTGAATTAATCCAGCAGCAATGTCCAGGCTCACTTATCTGTTGAGGTATAAGCACAGACAGAGGGAATTCCATACTTTGGAGACTGCTTAGACCTCTTCTGAGAAAAGGGAAAATAACAGTTCCACTAGATGGCCACCATATTGGTTTAAAGAGTTCTGCAGGAGCGAAGGGGTCACTTCAATTAATATTTTCTTAAGAACTCTGAAGCACACATTTCTGTGAACTAACCCACGCTATAAACCAAAGCAACACCTCGCTAACTTAGCACAGAAGTACTCTTTCTCTCTCCTGTAACAACTCACAAACTTTCTATTTAATGCTCCCGTGACTGGAAAACAAAAAGTGACGCGAATATTTTAGTGCGGTTTGACTATCTTGTCTTGTCAATTTTTACCAACTTCATATAAAATTTAAATTTGAAAACTGCAACCAATAGAAAAACTATTATATGAATGATACAGTGATCCAATATATCAGGCTGCCCTGCCTCTACACTCTCGACTGATACGTTCTCAATAAATACATGCGCTGCAGAATATCTTACACGCATACATCTAAAAACCGCATGTATTTCTTGAGAAATACATGCGTGTGTGTGTAAACAAGAAAGAGAGGGAGGAGTGTACGTAAAGTCATTAATTTGCGCATGCTCGGAAGTGTACATCACGTGTGATTTCATTTAAAACACGTTTTACTTCGGGCGGTCCCTTCCTTCCCGACCAGAAGCCTGAATGTATGATCCCGAAAAAGTCGTTGTTTAGTGTGTGTAGCTAGTAGCTAGTCTTAGAAGACTTTTTGTGAAAAAAGGAAAGACTTAAAAAAGATAAAACTTTATAGGCCAAAAAAATCTGAAAAAGTCAATTCGAGAACTCTCATCGGAGACCCCCCCAAAAAAATTGAAAGTCAAGACCTCAACTACTTCCAGTCACCATAAACTTAAAGATGAACAACACTACTCCAAATTATCCGATAGCTTCTCTGTACGTGGGCGACCTTCACTTCGATGTTACCGAGGCAATGCTGTTTGAGAGGTTCAGTACAGCTGGTGAGTGTGGTGTGGGTGTGTGTCTTTGTTATGTGCTTATGTGGCTCTGGTCTATCAGGTCCAGTCCTGTCTATCCGTGTCTGCCGTGATGTGGTCACCAGGAGGTCCCTAGGCTATGCCTATGTCAATTTCCAGCAACCTGCAGATGGTGAGTGTACTAAACTTGAGAATGACAAGTATTCACTTGTATCTGGATAACACAGCTGAGCGAGCTTTGGACACAATGAACTTTGATGTCCTGAAGTCGAGGCCTATGAGAATCATGTGGTCTCAGAGAGACCCATCCTTGCGCCGCTCTGGTGTGGGCAACATATTCATCAAGAACCTGGACAAGTCTATTGACAACAAGGCTTTGTACGACACCTTCAGTGCTTTTGGTAATATTTTATCATGCAAAGTTGTGATGGATGAGAACGGGCAGTCTAAGGGATATGGATTTGTGCACTTTGAGACTCACGAGTCTGCTGAGATGGCCATTTCTAAAGTCAACGGCATGTTGCTCAACGACAAGAAAGTGTAAGTAATGGATTTGTGTGTTAGTGTGTTTTGATAGTTCTGTCTTCCACGCTAGGTTTGTGGGTGCCTTCATATCGCGCAAGGACCGGCTGAGGGATATGGGGAACAATCCTATGTTCACTAACTTGTATGTGAAGAACTTTGGAGAGGAGCTGGATGATGAAACCTTGAGGGAACTGTTTGGCAACTATGGCAATATAGTTAGTTCAGTTGTCATGAAAGACAAAACAGAAAACAAGAGTTTGGGCTATGGATTTGTCAGCTACGATAGTCATGAGTCTGCTGCTAAGGTACGTCCATTCTCTCTACTCATGTCATGTAATATGTGTACGTATGTGGTTCCTTGGACCATCTCTGCAGGCTATTGAAGAACTCCACAACAAGAAGAAGTTTGACAGTGGTTCCACCCTGTATGTGAGTCGGGCTCAGAAGAAAAAGGAACGTCTGATGGAGCTCAACCGCAAGTACGAGGCTGAGAAAATGGAGCGCTACAACCGGTGAGTATTGGGGAGTGGGTGTTGTCCAACCAAGTGATACAAAGTGGTGGGTGTGGCAGATACCAAGGTGTGAATCTGTACGTGAAGAACCTTGAGGACACTGTGGATGACGACAGGCTGAGGAAGGAGTTTGCCAAGTTTGGAAACATCACCAGTGCCAAGGTCATGGTCGACGAACAGAAGCATTCCAAAGGGTTTGGGTTTGTGTGTTTTTCTTCTCCTGAAGAGGCAACTAAAGCAGTTACCGAGATGAACGGACGTATTATTGTCTCTAAACCATTGTATGTGGCATTGGCTCAGCGCAAAGAAGAGAGGCAGGCTCACCTGGCATCACTTCGCATGCAGAGGATGTCCAATCGCATGCCACAGGTCTGTGTGTGTGTGTGTGTGTGTGTGTGCTAACGACCCTTTCACATGATGTTGTGTGCTGTAGAACCAGATGCAGGTGTATTCGCCATACTTCATGTCTGGTGTTCCTCAAGGCCAACGTGCTTTTTTCCCGCCTGTGGCTAATTTCAGGCCTTGGCAAGGAACTCCCATGCATGGCAGGACGTTTGGATTCATGCCAAACCAGCGCAGGGCCATGGGAGGAGGAGGTCCCCGTCAGCAGATGCCACGCCCAGGTGGCCAGCAGCGCATTGGTGGGCGTGGAGGAATGGACAGGATGCAGCAGTCTTCCATGCAGTCCCAGCAGGTGAGTCTCTCCCATGTCCGGTGTGACACCATAGTTGTGATGATGTCATCGTCATCGCTGTGATGTCAGTATGTGATAATGCCTTTCATATGTCACTCGTTAACACTTATTGACACTTTTGTAGATGAAATTCAATCAGTCCGCCCGCAATCAACCAGCCCCCCCAGCAGCCAATGTTCAACCCCCAGCTCCAGTGACTGTGACTGCAGGAGCCCCACCCTCTGGAAACGCACCAGACTCTGCCAACTTTGTGCATCTGTTAACTCAGGCTGATCCTCAGCAACAGAAACAGCTCATTGGAGAACAGCTGTACCGGCAGATCTACGCCCTCCACAAAGATTTGGCAGGAAAAATTACAGGTAAGGTCACCATTACTGTCCTAACAGTCCTTGATGCAAGTGTGTGTTTTTGTGTGCAGGTATGTTGCTAGAGATGGACAACGCTGAACTGTTGCACATGTTGGAAGTACCAGAGAGTCTGAAAGCTAAAGTGGAGGAGGCAGTAAGTGTGCTTCACGACCATCAGTTGAAGGACACACCCACACCTGCTGCAGCCCCACCCATTCCTGCAGAGAGCTAGACGATGTACAAACTGGCATATCTTCAGGTTACGTTACAAGGAGAAAAAGACTGAAATTAGCTTATCTTATATATATTATTGTATCATAGTCGGCGCAGTAGTATATTACGCTTGTAGGTAGACTTTTAGTTGATTGTATTGTATCCATCACAGGCTTCCTGGTTTCCTTTTGTTGTAGTTTATTATTATATTATCGATTTTGGGATCATATATAAAACTCAGTAATCATTGTTTAATTAGTTAGTTGGTCTTCTTCTGGGGGTCAGCAGTAGTTGACCCCAGTGTCTTGGCTCGCTGCTTGATCATGTGACCATAGAGCTGGGGGAAGAGAGGGATGTACATCACCATGGAGAAGATTAGGAAGTAGTAGAAACTGAAACTGATGTTGTAGTCGTTAGGCAAAGACAGTGACCATTGTCTGGTTGCCTTGACAACAGGCAGAGCAGCAAAAAACAGCAGCATCTCTCCCTGTACAAACAGTCTTCATTAGTGACATCTACCATGCAATAGAACAAGAACTTACTGTAACACCAAGTGGATAAAGGGCGTAGAAGAAGGTGTACCTACATCAGAGACAATGGACTACATAGTTAGATGAGCTACAGTTATTCCTACCTGCACCACACTAGGGGGTAGGGGACATAGTTCAGTAAAGAACAGAAGTAGTAGGCATATCTGATGATTTCAGTGATGGCCCAGGCATACGCCACCACCAGCACTCCCACACTGTCCTGGGTGCCTGCGACACCCTCCATTAGTCCCCATACCACAAACACTCTGGAATACACTTGCGTCAGTGTTGTCATGACGGCAGACCGCACCCACCCTAGCATTGAATGTATCACCTGTACATACATGCACATATATGATCATTCACCTTACAGAGTGTTACTACAAAACTCCCTTGTGAATTCATGAATGAGATCATGCATGACTTGGGAGTGACCTGGTACAGTAAAGAGCGCATGCAGCGCATAAGCCCGAACATTAATAGACCCTTTACCATAAAAAGGTGACCTTCGAGCAATGTGTCAAAATTGCTAGCTCTATGCATCTCCTTCACGTACCTCAAGAAGGGCTGCACTTTGAAAAATGAGCAATGGTAGCCTTAGCTGTTCATAGAGACCTGGCGCAGTTCCTTGTTGTAGAGTTGTCGTATTCGCTCCCCACAGCAAGTACTGCACAGCGGGACACAACACTGCCAACCAACCCAACGACAACACTGCATTGTACACCAGCAAATACGCGCGGACTAAAGACGACGCCATTGTCAAATACTATCCTCCCTCTGCACAATAACTACAACCCCCTCCAGAGTGAGACACGCCCACTAATGAATCTATTTAACTGAAATGCCATAGAATCAACTTCATGTGTTACAATAAAAATGGAAAATGTGTCAGTCAGTCAGTCTATACTCCACGATTGAGAAGGTCTTTTACTTTATAGATACGCACAATCCAGTGCTCTGTGGTATACGCTTCCTCCAAGACGTCTAACTCGAAATCCTGGAAAGAAAGAGCAACCATTTTACTCCATAAGCAACACTTCCTCCCTAAAGCACTCACCTTGTTGCCTATCTCTGCATTCCTAACTCTGTCATAGCCACTGGGTTTACCTGAACAAAGCACAAACCAATTCACACACAGTCACACCCACACACAGTCACACCCACATACCTTGTTCCGTGTAGACCTGCCCGAACCTGTAGTAGCACATCTTATACATGAGGCAGTTGAGGAGAATGGGAGACCCCTCTCTGTCAACTCTGAACTCTCCTTGAGGAGTGAAGTAATCCTTCTCTATGATGTGCTTTCCTTTCTCTGTACTCCCTCCAATACGCACCATCCACAGGAACTTGTTGATGTCTACAACACACACCCATTGACATGACCACACCCACTGCCATGACCACACCCATTAGAGACCAACTCCTCACCATCTGAAGCGTATCCAGTGAGCCCTCCAAATATGACCAACACATAGTTGACGTCCAACTCTCTCATTATCTCGTACGCTTTATCCTCTGGAGAAGACATCGCCTAAGTCACAACAGACGTCAACAAGTAAGCCACACCCACACATGGAGGTTGTGCTAACCTGTCCCACGCGAGATATATGAGTGTTATTCCACGTGTTGTTGTCCACTAGGATGGTCCTGTTTGCCATAGCTGTGATCTGGTAGCCGTAATCCCACCAAGACATGACCTTGGAGTCTTCTGGAGTGTTCTGACGCAGCCAGTAATACGCTTCTCTGAAGTCATCAAATATAATCCGAGAACCGTCATGCTGACTGGCCGCCAGCACAATGGAGGGGGAGGAATACGCTTCCGAAGTTACCTACAGCAAAACATTCATAACTTACACAGAACACAAACACTAATAACAACACTCCCAACAAAAATTCTCGCCACCAACGACAACACTGACACTCCCCACAACAACACTGACCCACTACCACATTGTGTCACGATTCGTTTAGCTAGCAAGACCCTTTACCTAATCATATTGAAAAGGAGACTTGATCACAAAAATTACACTTCCACCTCTTATAAACATCCTGCACACGCACACACTTACCCAAGTGCAATGGAAGGTATAAGTGATGAGGAAGAAAGCCATCATTACTATCACAAAGAGAGAAACTTCATTCTTGAGAGGATAGCTCGAGTCTGATCTCTTCTTCTTGCGTGGATTCATTATGTCTAAGTTTTTCATAAAAGTAGAGAGAATCCCAGACACAGCAATACCAGACAAAATACACATCACTGGAGCAAGGACCAACATCAGACGAACCATCACACCCTGCACATGCACACACACAGCTAGTCACCACACCCTCTAACATAGCAAAGCCAATTTACTCACCGCAAAATAAACAGAAGTGATTCCATACAAGATTATGAAGATATTCTGATCCGTCAACTTGGAGAAACAAAAGTAAAGTCCCACTACAAACACACACAAGCACGAATCACAAGCAGTAAACACCAAAGCTCTTAAGACTCCTCCCACTGCCACGCCCTTACCAGGGAACATGAAAACCAATAGCTGCAAGTCAAAGTAGAAGGATGACCAAGTGGTGGGCTGATGTTCGCTGACCGATGCAATGATGGGGATATTGTTCTTAGCATAGGACGGGTCCAACAGAGAGTAAAACCTTCCCGTCCACGGCGCAATCTCTACTCACAAACACACATACGTACGTAGTTACACATGCACACAAACCAGTAGACAACTCACTTCCTAGAGCAGTCAGAGCTCCGCCTACTGTTATAGCTGCTGCGCCAACTATTATAGCTAATGTGCGAAATAACATATCAAATTGAGCCTGTGACAGCTTTGATCTCAAGTAATCCACAAACGCATGAATCTGACATAGACCAAAGACGCCAAACGCCTACATAACACACATGTAACAACACACTCACACACTTAATAGCACACACACACACACATGAACACACATACACACACATGTCCAAAGAGCCCAGGACCCTTATTTTCACAGTTTAGAAATAAGGGCCTTCAAACCCCAGAGAGAGTAATTGCTATATGCCTGACTTGCACACCTCTAAATGACTAATACAGATACAGGCCGGCTTAATATCAGGCACACACATACACACACATGTCCAAA
>WLWI01005345.1_pt1 | contig 10718 bp, 13 predicted proteins | sample 6701501 | NCBI WGS metagenome assembly WLWI01 (sample SAMN12718690, study PRJNA515312) | sponge metagenome | isolation source: marine sponge | host: Mycale hentscheli | place: New Zealand: South Island, Marlborough, Capsize Point | collected 2014-11-01
TGTGGTAGGTAACGCTAAAAGTTTGAGAGGGAGGAAAATATAATAACGAATTTTTTTGATAATCAGCTTGCTGTTTTGATAAAAATTTTATTCAATAGTTACCATTGCAAACAGTTTACAAGACCAACTTGTGACTTAATATTGGTGTTTTGAGGGGAGAAATGTACAACTTTAACCATTATTGCAGTGCGCTCCACATATGATATCCTATATACGTACATAAGCTGAGTCTATACTGGTGTATCCCTCAATAACAGTGGAAAATTCATCAGTTGTTGATCCTCTTTGATATGCAAGTATTCTGCCACACACAGAGGAACAACTCACACCACCTGCTGGGAATAAGTGGATTCATATGTACAGGGACATTGTGCTCTATTTCCACATCCCCTTGGTGAACTGTGAACAGTGCAGCTACTAGGACAAGTAGCACTAGGATCTGACATATTAAGATTAGCTACTCTACTCCAATCAGAACCACCACAACTGAATCTCAAGGTAGAATTGGCCATGTTTGCAGCTGTACATGCTGTTCTGTTATGTTTAGCTGGGCTTCTCTTAGATGACTGAAAGGACAAATTTCATCTCTATACTCTATTACTGGTGAGATTCTTGTGGGAAATATGCACTCAATATTGACATAGAGAAGGACCAAAGAAAAATCTTGTCATTCTCCATTTTGAAATTCTGTTTTGTAGCGAGTTAGCTAATTCTAAGGTACAGAGACTTAATGGATTAGGACACGCAGAACTAAAAAACATTGTGTGAAGAATGAAGTTTAAATAATGCATCGAGGTATAAATGACCCAGTTTTCGTTGGCGTGGTATATAATATTACAGTTACAATGTGGCAGTGGATCAACATGTTTTTGTCTGCAAGATGGAGCCATTCTAAATGATGCATGAACACATGTGTAAGCAGTTATAAACAAAACAATAATAATATACGCTAATAGTTCTAAATCTTTGAATAACATGGCAACCTCACACCATCTGTGTTTATATAAGTTCACACTCAGTTAAAGTCAGTTATTTGGATAAGTAACTTGTCTGGGACTCCCACCCAGACTTAACAGGCTGGCCCTGCCTCCAGAAATTCCCAAGTCCAAATGACTGTTGATTGTCACCTAGATGTTTACTTGTTTTTTCTATGTCTACCCTTTTCCAATTATGTATGTTAATGATATTCACAACCACGGTCACCCACTAAGTTCTATGCCATAGTCATCCTTATTTAAGTCATTGGTGTAGTCATTGTAAAAGTTGAAGAAAGTTAACCTCTGCTGACTCTAGTGTATAACACGCATTAGAGAGTGCGCACCTTTTGGCTGTTCTACAAGGCTGCAAGCGAGAGCCAGCGGCTGCGTAGAATTCTAGCCAGTGCCACAGCAAGTTGATATCCAGTTGACTGACTTCCTGGTCCTTCGTTGCATTGCACAACTGATCATCTGCTGGGGTTATTCCTCACCAACTTACAACTGGTCAGGGCCCCCACAAAACCATTGAGGCATTGACTTACTATCGTTGGTTCTGAACTTTAAGGGGAATGAACTAAGACATTCAGCAAGAGCATAACCACCAGTGTTTAACAACACAATTCTCATGTCTTGGTAAGATGCACGAACTGTAACATTGTTGTAATATGCATCACTAAACACACCAGAAAGAATTCAGGGAAGACAAGAGAACCATTGAGTTTGAGGGATAGAGTTAGACTTCATGTGGATGGAACTCAAAACGGTGCAGATAGACATCAATGTCCTCACCTTGTTTGAGAATGCCAATCTGTTTAGACAGGGTTTCAAACCTGTTAAACTGTTGAGGCTGTGGAGCTGGTTGTGAAGAAGCTGTTGAAGTTTGAGAAAATAACTTGGCAATTAACAAAAGGTTGGGATCAATGCTACTGGATCTGGCTTGGTCTGTGAGTTCTTTAACTTTTTTCAATGCTGGTGAAGTCAACAGAGGGTGTAGCTTCCAGGGTGGGTGGGTTGGGCTATGACAATGTTTCAAGTTGCTGCACATGCTCTGAAAGATCTAGTTGTGAAATTTTAATCACAGTTGAGGAGTGTGAACCAGAACCGGAGTCGGATGCTGAAGTCAGTTCCAATGTATGAGTTATCTGTTGCTTTGCCCACACTTGATGGTATTTGTCGTTTGGCAGTTGATTCAAGACTACCACCCAAGACTGCATTAAGAATTGATTTTGGTCAAGATAACTTGTTGTAATTTCATGAATTTGTGAGACTAAACCCTTACCAGTTCTATCAGTCACAAGAGCTATGCATGCAAATGACACTTTGGCTACTCAAGTTTCAGAAGCACTCCATGCCTCTGAAGGTGCCACTCCCATTGCTTTAGATGATATCCCTGGTGTTTCTGATTCTGGTGAATCTGCAGTTGACCATGTAGCAGCACAGCACAATGCCGTTAGCAGTACTAGTGTCACATCTCACAGTCTCACTCCTGTTTCCTTGCCACATTTACAATTTGACGGTGTCACAAGAGATAAGTTTGTAGCATTGCAAAACAGTGATCCATCTCTAGCTCCTCTATGGCAACATGCTCACAACAATAGCAAGTCATTCTTTGTGGCTAATGACATGCTCATGCATTTAACATCTACAGCTAATCATGTTTCTCATGCTCCGGTAGTTCCTCAAGAATTAAGGCATAAAGTTTTGATAGCAGCACATGAAGGTTTGGGTGGTGGATTAAACTCCACCAGAGCCCTCATAAACAAACTTTTCCATAGCTAAAAATGTCAGCTGACGTTAAAGCTCACATTCAGTCTTGTGCCAAGTGCAGCAAATTTAACAAATATGGTGGAACTAAAGTTCCCATGGTAGAACCTGAAATCATTTCGGAATGTTGTGAAAGCTTGCAGTGGACATTGTTAGTCCTTTAACCCTTTCTAAGAATAAATTCAGATACATATTTACCTGTATGGAATTGTCCTCAGGATTTCCATTTGTAATAGCACTTAAGTCATACACTGCTGCGGAAACAGTTAAAGCTATACTCTCAGTTATTTCTATTTTGGGCACTCTTCAAATCCTTTCAGACCAAGGCTCCAACTTTTTGTCTCTAACACTCTCTCTACTCTATAAGAGTTTGGTATTGGTAAGATTAAAATCTCGCCATATCACCCTCAGTGTAATGGCCATTTGGAGATATTTCACTCCACTTTAAAGAGCATGCTCTCCAAATGCATTGAGAATAGGCAAGATCGGCCAGTAGCACTTATCCTTGCATTGTACTTCGCAAGGAATTTGCCTCATTCTAGGCATGGTTTCACCCCGCATGAATTATTATTTCTGAAGCCCAGCCCTTCTGTTTTATCAATTCTAAAGTCTCTTCGGTCATCAGACTCAGCTCCCACTGTTAATCTTCCACAGTTCGTACGTGATTTGGACAACCAACTGGCATACCAATCCCATCATGTCAAGAGTGCCCTGAGCTCTAAGCATGCCTCCACAAGACTCTCTAAAGAATCCATTTTGGCAGCTGAATTTAAGATTGGTGACATAGTTTACAAAAGAGAACCTAGCATAAACAAGTGTTTAGAGGCATCCTGTCATTACCCAACTACTGCCACCTGTGAATTGTGCTATCTTGTCCCAAGTCAAGAAAACCAAATCAAAGGTTGTCCATTCTCAGGTTAAAAGAGCCACTCCTGTTTTCAGAACACTCATCATTCCAGATGAGGAGGTTTAAGATCCCACCCCCATCAACATTTCTCAGCCTGTGATCCTTGAACCCCAGCAGCAGTTGCAGCTTGACAATGTTTTATCTTCATTTCCCTCAGTGTTTAGTGACAAACCTGGTCTCACTTCACTTGTATCTCACTCTGTTCCTTTGGCACATCAAGAAGCGTTCAGGCAAGAGATTGAAAACCTCTTAGCCTTGGGAATTATTGAACCATCCACTTCCCTCAGGTCGAGCTCACCAATGCCCATAAAGAAGATGGTGGGTGGCATTAGAATAGACATAGATTATAGGAAACTGAACAATGTTACTATCCACAACCCTTTCTCAATGCCTTCAATTGATGACATGCTTGCTCATTTGGGAAATGCTAAGTTTTTCAAAAATGGACCTTTTTAAAGGGTTCCATCATGTTCCCATGACTGAAGAATCCAAACCCCTAAAATTATTCACCTGCTTGCCGGGTAAATTCCAGTATATTCCAGTATAGAGTTATGCCATTTGGCCTTACCAACGCCCCTTCTACTTTTCAGTTACTAATGCAGTGTGTTTTATATGGCTTAGAACACTTCCTGTTTACCCTACATTGATGATGTTATCATCTACTTTGTGACATTTGATCAGCATCTTTCCCACATTTCATCTGTTCTTTCCAGACTTGATCATGCTGGTCTTACTGTTAAAGCTTCAAAGTGTGCTTGGTGTTTAGTCTTTCGATTTTCTCGGTTTTCATGTTGGGAAAGGAAAACTTTCCATTCCTGAAGTTAGAGTGGCTCACATTAGAAACTTCATCATCTCTTCAACCAAATCAGATTTGAGATCATTTTTGGGCCTGATCACTTTTTTATTTAAGATTTATACCTTCTTTAGCCGATTGTAGCTACTTCTGTTCTATCTTATCACCTTCAACATAACAGCCCTGACATTATATCCTGTACAGACGACTACATTACAAATTTTAATTTCATTATCAGTTCTATATCATCACATGCTTCACTTGTAATCCCCATTAGTGATGATGCATGGTGTTTGTACACTGATGCCTCCACAAGAGACAGTGGTATGTTATGTAATTTATATGAACAGTTCCTGGACACCATGTTCGTTTTATTCTTGGCAACTGCAGCCCCGGGAAACCAAGTATGCAGCAGTTGACCTGGAGGTACTGGCTCTACTAAACTCTGTCAGACATTTTCTCTTCTATTTATCTGGACGCTTCTTCAAGGTGTTCACTGACCACAAAGCATTAGTGGATATTATTGCTGGCAACCCTCCATCATCCAGACTTTCCAGATGGAAGGAGAAACTATCTGAATATCGCTTTGACTTGATTCATGTTAGTGGGAAGAACAGTCCTGTAGCAGAGGCCCTCTCCAGGCAGTCCTAGCCTCCATTGCAACAGTATCCACCTACAGCCACACCCTCTCTGCAGCCTAATCCGCAGCAGCAGTCTCATTCTACTTAGTAGATACACTTCTGAAGGAGGAGAGATGTGGTGTAGTGACCACTCCCCCACATTATTAGCCACACCCCTTCACACACTTCCCTTAGAACCATGAATTCTATCATGTATCATTATATTATTAGCATACATTATTATTTCTACTTAGCTAATTACATTTCCATTTACAGTTCACCTGACCCTCATTCTATTATTATTTCATGCTTTATTTTCACTATTCTATTTTCGGTTCCATCACATGGTCACCCGGGCATGCCCATCTGGTTCTCTATATAACAACCAGTTGAGCATCCCTCAGTGTTAATCTTGAGCCTTACATTTCACTTAGCCTAAGGCAAACCTTCTGTACTGCCTTGAAGGGCAGCAGCTGGCAGCTAAGGGACCTGATAACAAGTGTTATGTTGCTCTGCCTGACACTCTCGTGGCATCTCTACTCTGTCTCCTCCCACTTCCACCACAACCAGAATCAGTTCCGCCTCAGAGAATCAGCCATTGAATCTTCAGAAGTTGAACAGGAGTCTGACTCATGGGAAACTATTATTCCTATTCTAGTGGAGGACCAAGTGGATGGAACAGACAGTCAGTGGAAGCACCACAATTGGCCATCAGTAGAGGAATCTGAAATGTCAACTTCAAGTAGTGAATTAACAAATGTCCCACTCACCAATCCACCAGAAGCATCAAGAGTCGAAGCTGCAACTACAACTGCAACTGGAACATCTCAATGTGTTTATCCTACCAGAGATCGTAGACCTCCAGACAGGTTCAGACGTAATAGTACATAGCAGATCATTAATTTGTGTTTTGTTACCGTTGTAGACTCATACTTATTTAGTTGAGTTGTGTGTCATTTTTATATTGATTCAGTTGATTTGGATGTTGTATAACAATTAGTTTACATATACATTGACTTCCGAACGTTCGAGTGATAGTAGCTAGAGAACCAAGATACAACACCATTCAAAACTTGGGACGCCAACAATACACAAAATAACCTTGTATTTGAATATCTTAGATTGCTGGTTACAAGGGTCTTTATTTACCCAAGGGGGGTTAAATACGAACAGAAAAATACAAATTTTTTGAAAGGCCTGATAGTGTCATGCAATTCCTTTTTATTTATGGCTAGTAAAATATTTTCATTTTTTTTATTTCAATTTTGTTCTTTTTTAGAAATACATATGTATATACTTATTACATGAGTCATGGTGAAATGTTTCATGAGCAGAGGAATGTATTTTCACAAGCGAGAGACAAGTAAAAATAAAGTCTGAGAGTGAATATCTTTCTATATCATTGTGATGAGTGTAGTAGCTAAGTAATTAATTCTACACTATATTTCGCGCTGTAGTTTAATTGCACTAGGGTTGCAGTGGCTGATCCAGAAAACTTTAAAAAGAACTCGCTTATAAATTTTTGTTTTTTACTGCTTTAACCCAAGTATCCCAATAAGCCTAGAATTGGTGCACTGTTAGGATCCCATCTCGGGTAGCTGGGGAAATTTGCGTGAAGGAAAGTCTGACTCTTGAGGAAAAAGAAATATTGTTTCCAATTGACAAGCAGAATGACATCTCTTACATGCCCAAAAGAAGACAGCTTTCATTTCAATGAATATCATTACAATTTTGGGTAGGAGGGATTACATGTTCCCCACACCCCTAGGGTTGGTAACTCGGATGTAAAATTGTCCGTAAAACTTGGTGTTTTAGTCAATGGGCTCCCCACAGGCCGTGAGCAGTAAATCTCTGTGGCAGTCACACTTATAGACTCTTCGTTGATGCTGTCTTGCCTTCAGGCAGTATCACAAACTAGACTACCCTGGTAGTAGCTACAGGAATACCGAATTAGCAAATAAATAATAGTGTAAGTCGGTCTTGTTGTAATCGAATTTGTATTTATAATTAATTACAATGATTACATACTTCAAAGTAATTATTACTTGTAATTACTTTTACGGTAATTTTGTGGCAATGACTCATTATTTTTTAAAGGTATAGCTAGTACATGAAGCCCATTCTGCACTACTAGGGTGAGACTGGTTCATCATTTGCATCACAAATTATGAATGAATCACAAACAATCTGATAGTGGTTTCAAACTTTCCAGTGTCCAGTGTGGTGTCCAAGCCTTCGTTTGTAATAATAGTTATAAACATGAGCATGAAGAAATAATGTTCGTGCCAATGAATTTACAATGTATTCTTAGTTTCATGCTTAATTTATGCTGGTCTACACTGTGGAATATGGACATTGAACTTTGGACTTAACCATTATTATTGTTGTGTGGTCATTTATCATATCCTGTTTCTGTGATATATATATTGTATATGCTTGTTAATAAGAGAACATTATATTACCTGGACTGATTATTATCTTACATACACTGCATGCCTTTCAGATTGCCGTTATTATTAGCTAATACATGTTAAAAAAATTTCTTTGCTAATAGAAATTGTAAAGGGGCCAACACTGGATACTCCAACTGCAGATGTCTAAAGATACAAACTTTTGAGACAGTTAACAGTTTAGCTTGCACCATTGCAGCTGAGGACATTGATTCTGTTAACAGAGATACTCTGCAATCTTGGTCATGAGGAAGGCTATCGCTTTTCTGTAGACTCGATGAAACTGAGTCTACTTGCAGAGTGGCGTTCTGGTGTAATGAATTTGATGAAAATGAGTTATCAGCAGGTGAAGGCTTGTTGTTAACTAGCTTTTCTTGCTCCATGGAAGTTGGTGACGGGTGTTATTTCAGTTGAGGACGAGTTGGAGACTCGATTGGGTGGATTGTTTTCCTGCTCCTTAGAACTTGACAACACACCAGGAAAATTTGTATTGTGATCTTCCTGAGCCTCAGAACCTGAAAGAACCAATGCAGATAAAGTTACTTCAGTTTCTGCTGCATCGCCTGCATTCATTGTGTCCTGCAAATCATCCGATGGGAAACATGAGCAATGGAACTCAACTTCATAGCTGCAAGACTCAGGAGGATCTATTCCATGAAAGATTGAGGGAAGGGAATTCTGTATGCTGTATTTGCCTCCACATGGTCCTTCCCAAGACGGTCAAACAGATGGAGAACTCGTCATCCACATGTGGGTCAAAACATCGGCAATTAGCGGACGAGCAGTGATGTCCACGGACAGAAGAGATCTCACCAACTGCTCGTATGCTGAAAAACAATAAAAATATCAATGATGTCTGTCTCAACAGAACATTACAAGTGGTTCTTACCTTCTGATTGTGCTGGTGACCTTCCATAGGCAAGTGATGGTAGTTGGAAAGACCACTGATGACTTAGTTTTCGTTTCCAAATGGCAAATGACCCATGACTATGGAGTACAGAACCACACCCCTGTAGGTCAAGTCAAATTGTTTAATACGCAATAATGACGGCATTAGAAATTAGTAAACTTACATAGTCCATGAATCTCCCAACAGTGGATTGTAGTGTGGGTGTCTCGAACAGACAATTTTGGGTGCTCCGTAGCAAAATGAACCACATGGAGTTGAGCACAAGTTGTTTCGAGACTCCAGAGCGAATCCAAAATCTAATGTATGAATAATTTATACTTTAAAACTTGGTGTTTTATATCAGCTACAAACCAAACTCACCGCCAATTTTGACATCCATTTCCTTATTGAAGAACACGTTCTCCAATTTGATATCTCTATGTGCAATTCCTAGGGAATGGATATAGGATATTGCCTGGCACATTTGTTGAAAAACATGCCTCGCCTCTTCTTCTGGAATCCTTCCTCTTGAATTGAGGTAATCTAGAAGGTCCCCGTTCTCAGCAAGTTCGGATGCAATGAAGCAATGAAGGTCGGTTTGGACAATTGGAAGATACTGATGAAGTTTGGGTGGGAGACCTTCTGGAGGATGCAGATTTCTCGAGGCAAAAATTTGTCCACATCATCTTGATCCACCTTGCTTTTGTCAATTATCTTGATGGCAATCTATGAAGCAATAATAATAATGAATCTTTAGATATTGTCATAATAATAATTGATATTTTTAGTTAGTTATGCTGATGCATCTGGTTTAACACTAAAAAGTGAAACAAGTAATTATTTTGTACACTCAGCTATATTTCTTACCATTTGACATTGGAAAGGCGACCAAGCAGCTTTGACTTTGGCGAATTTTCCACTACCCAGTGATATCCGATTACCTCAGGGCAAGGTAGTCACGGAGGAGCAATTCAGATACAGTTCAGACGGGCGCGATGACGTAGCCAATCCGTTTTGTTCCGCGTCCATTTCCTATAGGGTAGCAGTCAACTTCGAAGGCAATGAGACTTGTGGATTAAATTTAAAAAATCGAAAAGGTTAATTCAACGACCTAAACGGTAAGTAAACCCAAATTGATCAAAAAATTATGACAGCGTTTTGTGGTGAGAGTTAAGACTCTATATACTAGGAAACTAGCGTATCCAATTCCAACACACACTTGCACGGCACAGGCAGCTTGTGTTTAGCTGTTCGGTAAAGTAGAGTTTGCTCTGCAGATTAAACAATTTAAAAAGAAACATTTTAAGAAAATTCTGCTGTGAAAAACTCTCGCTTAAATTGACTTTTTATTACTAGCTACGCCGCTGGTATTTACACTCGTGCAAATGCTAGCCGACAGACTCGTGATATTCTTCGGTATTCAATGATTAATCTACTAGTGGTGTGCTTGAGCACAAATGGCGAGCGAGCCTAAAACTACACTATTGCTAAACAATTGCTTTTAACTTCTAACATTCAAGCTACTAAAAAAAGTCCAGTTTTTAAATTACATATTATACGGTAAAGGCATTCAACGCCATAGTAACCAATCCCCGCAACTTTTTGAATTGAAAAAACAACAACAAAAAAAAAAAAAGCAACAAAAAAAAACAACAAAACAAGTCACGTTCTTTAAACTTTTTCTTTGTGTAATAGTTGTAACGCACAATACTTTCACATAACTGAACATACTTACACAAGACTTACCTTGTGGTAAGTCTAGTGGACAATGAATTTTCAAGTAAATACTGTCACATATATACAAATAAATAAACAAACATCCCCGATTTTCGATTGTGTTACCCCTGTAAGTATCTCGCTCGCTACGCTACTGTTGCATAGGGCTTATGATTAATAGCTATCAACTTACCACTGCCACTAACTCGAATAGAAATGGAACTCCAGTAAGTTTTTGAGTCTAAACTGCACCCGCAAAAAAATTCAAAGCAGTAAACAATTCAATTTCTAGGATGATATGGGTAATGATCGATAAACCAGAGGATACTGTTTAGTGACGTCCGGGACGGGGTCGAACACTGAGCTAACTCAAAATACGAGAGGGTCAAAGTACAAAATGACATACATACATCCAAACATATATACAAACTAGTGGTGTGCTTGAACACAAATGGCGAGCGAGCCTGATAGTTATGTAACATAAAATGTTACTATTTTTAGCTTACTTCATGCAAACACTATAATAGCAGTTATGACATTTGATTTCAGCAAACAAATACAAAATCACTCTCTTACCTGATTAATGGTAACTTTTGTAGTAT
>WLWI01005349.1_pt1 | contig 10715 bp, 5 predicted proteins | sample 6701501 | NCBI WGS metagenome assembly WLWI01 (sample SAMN12718690, study PRJNA515312) | sponge metagenome | isolation source: marine sponge | host: Mycale hentscheli | place: New Zealand: South Island, Marlborough, Capsize Point | collected 2014-11-01
AGTAATTCAATAAGAGACTGATTGTCTTACACATTTATTTCATAAGGTACCAACTCTATACAGCTAGCTATATGCAGGGCTTCATACAGGATTTTTTTCTGTGGGGGGAGGGGGGGGAGGGGGACTTTTTTTCCTACTTAGGATAGCGTGTGGCTAAGTAGGCCACAGAGAGGGGAGGGTGCAGGTCCTCAAATTGAGGGGGAGGGCGGGTGTAATGCTCTGTATGAAGCCCTGTATATGCAATCATCACAATTTCACTTATTTCTAATTAGAATAATGAGAGAATAATATGAAAATGTCTAGAATAATATACTATTCTTCTGGAGTAATAACTCAATTTTTTAGAATAAAAAAAAAAGAATAATTCAAAAAATTTCGAGCATAATCCGGGCAGGCCCTGAGTTATCGTACTTGCATAAAATAAGAATGATTATAGCAACATTAAAATAAAGACAGCTTTAAATATTATTCTGTGATAAATAATACAATGTATTAAATTTGGAATAAAGCAGAATAACCTCTGAAAGCAAACAACCAGAAGCCTGGTTCTAAATAGTTCTCAGTTGGATGTTCTATTGTATTTTTTATTAAACTGTCAATAGAATAGCTTATAATTATTCTTTCTATTAGATATTTCCTGTTTACGGCTTTCCATTCCATGATGGATTAATTTTTTTTGTTTTATGGCATTACATATCATTTGCCTTGTATTGAACACACAGCTGTGTAGCTGGTCATTAGGACATTTCCAACTCCTATTATTTCTTGTAGTATCCTCCAGTCACTTATAATATCTTGCAATCACATACACATGCAGTTTCGTATGGTATACGTATGCCTTTAGCAGTCACTTGTAGTCTCTTGCTGCAGCCAAGTGCAGTCATTGTATACAGTAGTCTTGCAGTCTCTATATTGTCTCTTGTTGCCGTCATTTATATTAGTAGCTATGGAATTTTTACAGTCACTTAGTGTGTATTTTACTATCCTTTATTGTCTCGTATTTAAGAAATGATAAAATGTATTAAAGCCGAGTCAAAAGCTGATATCTTTGTATTCAACAATCTAAGACCATTGGTGTGCAATGGAGTTGAGACAAGTAAAGTGGGGAAACTTATTGACTACTCAATAACTCACTCTCTATAGCCCTCTTGAGCATGCACAAGGAGAATTAATAATTAACTAGTGTGAAGGGGCATGGTAATGGGTCATTAAAATAGAAAACACAGTTGAAAATCAACATTGAAAGTGGATATGAGTTTTTAATTATAATATATTTTATCATGCTGATTTGTATTTTCCACAATTAAGACAGGAAAAAGAGGGGAACTTGCAACACAAAATATGCTAATGGATAACTTAATATGCAGAGGATATATTAAGTTAGTCAGTTGTTGATGATAAATTAAGATTGTCTGCCTATGACAAAGCAGCAAGAAGCTTTATCATAGTGCCTGCTTAGTACACTGGCATCTTGGCTCTGTCAGGTGCATGTGACCAATTTGCATTCATTGTCATTGTGTGTGTGTGTGTGTGTGTTTGTGCATGTGTGTATATAAATGTATGTGTGGACTGGGGAGATCTACTTAGGAAAGTTCACCATGTATACTTTAATAGTATAAATTGCTTGTATTTTTTTGAAGGTTTGGTAGAGAAGAGATTCTCTGGGTATAATTTCAAAACTCTGATGCAAACATGTAACCAGAAGCACTGAGTTACATTAAAATTTCCAGATATAACATTGTAAAACAAATGTATTTCTTCTCCTATTAGCTTATATTTCTGTTCTATAATGTCAAGTATTGACAACTATACATAACAATTTTTCTGTGATTCATTTATTTTACCACTACTTCAAGTCCAGAGCATGAGCAATGCCTTATTAACAGTGTCGATAAACAAAAGCACAGGTTCACAGACAGTGAAAGGACTCGATACAGAAAATGAAGAAAGATAAAAAGAGATAGCTAACGTGGAAGAATTCGGGGTAAGGCTGCAAAAATTGAACCAAGTCAAACCCTACTGGATATACCACTAGATTACTGCAATTTAAATGTAGTTAAGTAGAATTTCTAAACACATAGGTGCCAACTTACCCCAATCTTCAGTACATATACCTAATATGTAGCACACGTACACTGTCTGATTCATGCCCAAAGCTAGCTAACAGCTGACTTAAAAAAAATAATGTGGTTTTTACTGATCTTTCATGTACGGTATTTAGCTAACAAGACAGAGATAAAAAAGCAGGAAACTTTGATGGGAAGTTGACTAGCTATAGACATTAAACTTTGAATTCCTTACAAATTTGACATGAGGCAACAATAATTAAGAATTGCTAACAAGGCCACCTCCAAAGTTGTCAAGTGTGCATTATATAACCTATTTCTTGTCGACATTACAAATAACACAGAGTGGGTATGGTTGGGAGGTGTGGTTTGTCCTGTCCATCCAAAGCCAATTTGAAGAAAGTTCTCTCCATCTCAACTTTGATAATAATGCACACTTTACAGTATGAATATTAGTTGAGCTCGACCTTCCCCCCACCTTAGCCGTTGTTTGAAAATGTTGTCAACACACGTGTAGGGTACTTCGTTCTCTCTTGTATAGAAGATTCAGGAGATCACCATTAAAGGAGTGAAATCCATAAACTCTTTTCATAATCTATCAAGTGAGCTGGAATTAGCTACACCTAATTGCTTAACCTGCATAAGAAAATATGGTACTAAATAAATGCTATAAAAATGTATCACTCTGACTTGTAAGTTGGTTAGCACTTGTTTTTATCATAATTTAATAGTCAGACTACCTACCAGCTTCTGGAAGGCCATTAGGCCCACAATGCCAATGGCCGCTGCCTTGACAAGCAATCGGGATCCACTGAGAGAATCCTTACCCTTGACTTAGCTGCCAGGTCCTAGAATGTCAAGGAAGTTTCTTGACAGTTGGAGCTTATGTGCATTGTGTTCAGTAATTAAAAAGGTGTAATAGTGTCTACTTACAAGACCTGAAAATCTTTTATTTGGTGCTAGTTGCCAATTTATTACTTTATAACTTGGGGCCTAAAGTTTCTAATTATACATGTGTGTTCATTATTTCATTCAATTACTGATTGTTTGCTGAATGTGAATAGTTTCAATGATATAGTATAGAACAAGTGTGATTACTGATATAAAAATGGATGATGTGTTCAATTGTACAATGCATTGAAAGTTCAGACTTTTACTTGATATAGTATAGAACAAGCGTGATAACTGATATAAAAATGGATGATGTGTTCAGTTGTACAATGCATTGAAAGTTCAGACTTTTACTTGATATAAATCTCTGCAAATGTTGTTATCCACGAACCATAGTTAAGCCACCTCATATCAATGTCTTCATTGGTAGTGTAGTTTAGTTTCTTGCAGAAATAAGGTGGACTATTGAATGAACAGCAAGAACTACTAGGTGTACATCCATGGCCATCCCATAAAAAGTCAGAATAGTCTGGGCGATATCTTCTCCGATCAAACACAGCACTAGTGTCACAAAAGTAGTCCAGACCTACAAACCATGGTGTCTGGTGAGGCCATGGGATTTTAGTATTACTACAGAGACAGTTCAATAGTGTGATGGTGTTATTCTCAAATGCAGCCACAAATGACCAGATGTGTTTTTTATTGCCAGGTGGTCCATGTGTTAGAGACACACCATCTATATAGGGAGACTCGATAGATGAATTACGATTGATAAAAAGAGCAAATGCAACTCCTCGACCCCATCCTAGTATCCTCCCACACACTGTGGAGTAACTAACACCCTTCACTGGTATAGGCACAGTAACAGTATCACCTCCAGTACCACATCCAGTAATGACTTGTTGAGTGTATGGATCAGTTATGCTTTCTCGTATTGTTCCTTCTGGACATTCGTGTATGGAGTAGTTATATAGAGCCACTCTAGTCCAGTCTGAGCTGCCACACCCACAAGGTCGGAACCGATGATTCTTGTTGAAGTAGTCTTTAGTCTTCTTAATTTCTTGTTCAATCATATCATTGGCAGGACAATTAGTAGCAGACATGGATTCATCGCGTTCCAGTTAACAAGGACTTATTGTAGTTGGTAACTTTGATGGATCAGCCTGAGCCATTTCAATGACTACTACTAACATTGCAAAATAAATCATGTTGAGCATTGTTTGAGAGGAATACTACAAAGAACTGGTCAAAGTCACAAGTATTTATTGAGCATATTGACCTTAATGGTTTAACTAAATGGTTCCAATTGATATGATTCAGTTTCACTAAAGATGTTTCCAATTTAATATGAATCTGATGAGCAGTGTGACAGTAATGATATATTCATTTACCTCTTTGAATCTGTTTGAACATTCAGGATATCACAATGTAAGATGATTACTCTAGTGCTGCTCATACATAGCTACATTCATTAATTCAACAATAAGCTGAAAAAGTTGTGATTGATAGATAAATGGATTTGTCGATGTATTTAACTAATTTTATTGCTACTAGTTTTCAATTCTGCTCTGTGTTATAGTATAGTTAACTTGTATGTTTGTGTGTGCCATATTCGACTTTTATGTTTGTATGTGCCATAGCGAACTTGCATGTTTATTTGTGCTGTACTATTAAATGTGTCTTCATTACCAGCTATTTCTTTAATACATTTATATTTAAAGTTTTTGCTAAAAGATTAGTAACTATTTAATCAAAATACTACCAAAATATACAGAAAAAAAAAAATTTAAAATCATAAAAGATCAGAGAAGGGAGTACAATAATTATTTTTGTATTAATTTTATTTCCTATTTTCTGTCTTATTGTAATTTTGTTTTACTATTTATCATTAAGCAGAGAAACCACCGGGCACAGGATCCTATTCACTATTATGTGCCCCCCTCCCCAAAAATGTGAGTCAACATTGGGGGTAGAGTACATGTATGAGGTGGGTGTGGAGTACTTGTATGAGGTGGGTGTGGAGTACCTGTATGAGGTGGGGGTGGTGTACATGTATGAGGTTGGGGTGGAGTACATGTGTGAGGTTGGGGTGGAGTACATGCGTGAGGTTGGGGTGGAGTACATGCGTGAGGTGGGGGTGGAGTACACGTATGAGGTGGGGGTGGAGTACATGTATGAGGTGGGGATGGAGTACATGTATGAGGTGGGGGTGGAGTACATGTATGAGGTGGGGGTGGAGTTACTATACTAAATTTTTATTGTTAGATATATAAACTCTAGTTTGGCCAGCTAACCTCATTAAAAGAAAGTATTACATGCCTATCAGGCCACGCCCATTCAGTACATTAATTATGAGTTAATACACAAATTACCTTTTTATGTTTGTATAGACCTAGATTTTGCCTTGTATGAGGAGGTGGAGCCATACACGGGACTCCACCCAGTCATTATCTTCGGAAGCAAGCCTGGGTCCTGGTGAGTGGTCCTGAAACCAGCTGAATTACTAAACCTCATTCAATGTGCTACCCAATCAATTCTTCATCATTGAACTATTTACTATTTGTACAGCCCATAGTTTTATCACCATAGCTACATGTGTCATTTAATAAACCTTTTAACAATCTTATTCACTTAATTACTTAACCCTTTCGTTCCCAATCCCGCTTAGAAGCGGGTGAAGACCGGTTGGCTTCTCCGAATTTTAAAAAATAGTTACTTTATAGCTAGAACCTTCAGATTGCATACACAGGTGCCCAATGCATTGGAGAAGCATCTAAAATAGCTTTCAGCCAGGACTGCTTCGACAGTACCTCACAGCAGTTGCGTTGTTTTTTTTTGTATTGTATGGAGGTTCCAGATCCTAACCTGGGAGGGATCGTTCAGTCTGTGACACCATCCATGCCGGGTAAGTTGAATTCCACGTGTGTGCTTGTACTGCTCTTCATTTTCAAATTACATTTTCTCAATACAACAGTGATTGTTTCTCTCATGAACAGTGTGTAGTATACATACCAGGGGTTCATACAGTGGGAGGCTAGTCCTGGGATCCCCCCCTAAAATTTTGGGAGTTGAATAGAAATGAACATTTTGGAAACATTTATTTTTAGTCTAATATTGTATCCCATTATGTTCCAATCATAACTGAGCCATTTAGTGCATAGGATCGAACACTGATCATCAGTGTGAAGTTTAGACTTTTATGCAAAGATGTGCATTAAAGTAGTGAGAACTCCAAGAAATGGGTGTGGCCAAGTATACTCGGAGCCCCACCCAACCCCCAAACAAAAATCCTGTATGAAACCGCATACAATACATCATAACGTTGCAATTATATAGGATCATGAATAATTTGTTGTTTGTATAACAAATATCTTTGTTGTCTGTGTTTTTGTGTGTATGAAATTGTTTTGTAGTGGAGTTCGACGTCCGATGGCATATGTTCCTTGTGGACACTCATAGATGTCTCCTATATGACCACAATTAGCACCAAACACAACAAACAACATATTTTATTGTTGAACTAATGTAATATTGGTATAAAATACATCAAACAATATTATTTCTATTTTATATTGATGGGTAGAGTGGAATTTTTTGGGAAAAAATTTTTTTTTTAAGTATTAGTAGAGGGCCTAAATATTATTCAATTTTCTCAATCAAAAAAGAGGGGAATCCCAAACTTGGTCTATTTCGTGATATATGGTTGCTATGGGGTTTTCCAGGCCAGCATCTAGTTAAAAAAATATAACGGTAATGCTCTATTCCGCGGTCGACGATTATTAAGCATTATTAATTCCATAGCATGCAGCTGAATACATTGTGAATACAGAAGTATAAAAAAATGATTTCATGATTGAATGGGGAAAATGAAGGAAGTATGTCTAAATTTGATACCATTAAAACAATCTTTAAAAACCTTGTTCAAACTATAGACCTAAGATGGCATTTACAAAAAAAAATTAGAATCAAATAGCTAAAGGATAATTATACATAACATAGCTTCCTTTCTGCTCTCTCTCAATTATACTAATAATATTCGGACTTTGTTTTCAATATTTTTGTCCTTATTTTATGGTTCAATAGATTAACATGCAAGCATTACGAAGCACAACACAATTATGAATGCACAAATTAGCTAATTGTAAGTGTAAGTAGACATATAGTATATATGTGGCATCAAAAGGCAGGGCAGCCCCCCTCCCCCCAGCCCCATAGTCATGGTGTGCAATCTAAAAAGGCGATTTCGCACATGAACACTTTTAACCACCACTAATCATATGCCCTTGGAGCCCCGTCACACCATCAAAATATCTTCCTACATCTCTGTTATATATATTATATATATAATATGTAGACTTATTTGTGGCATATTAGTGATAGAAAGCCATAGAAGCATTAACCATTCAAAATATATTTCATGTAAGTGAGCCATGGAAATTGACAGCATAAACAGTGTAAATGGTATAGTTTAACAGAGTTAGGTTCTTTCTTATCTAACTCTATACATTTTTGCATGTTTATTTTTATAAAAATAATATCTATATTAAAATGTACTACAGTCAAATGAGTTTTAATACAATAGACAAAAGAAATGATCTTAATAACTACTGTTAAGTTTCACACATTGAGTTTTTTTGAGTTCCCAATAAAGTGTTTAGTGTAGTGTTTAGAGAAGTCAAAGTATGTTTAACTTATTGATTTGCTGATGTTGAACTGCACCATCTAACCCATTCATCTGCACAATCGCCTGCATGCTCAAGTTGAATGTAATGTAGGGAAAATATTTTCCCCTAAACGGAATATATTAAACTTCGATACCGCATCCAAAAACAGCTAATGTATTGTTCTATTGCTTATATTTTTAGAAAAGAGAAGCTTCTATGTAGCTAAGATAGTTGGGCTATAAATAAACTTAGCATTGGTATGAAAAAAATGGTGGGCATAAAATATACATATTTATTTTCATAATACATAATAGTTATGGCTACATTTACATCCTAAAAACTAAAATTTATTAACTTATCATTTGAATATCCCTAATATTTAGCTCCATCGACTGGTTTATATTTCATATTAAATGATAAAATTTATCTTCCTGGAGCATCTGTTCTTCTCAGTGACATTGGGAGTGAATCAGAAGGCCGTGGTGCTGGATCTACATTGAGATGTATCACTACTAATGTCAACATTGGTTGCTGTAGAGAACACGATAATGATACCAATCCTGTTCCATATGGAGGGCGTGTTGGAGAATGGCTATATCCTGATAGTTCTATAGTTCCTCGTCCTAGTGATGCATTAGATTTCAGCAGGAGGGGTTTTTTACAAGAAGTGCGTCTAACTTTAGAGTCTGGTAAATCTGCAGGACGATTAGGAACATACACATGTACTATTCCAGACGGTGATACAGGAGAAAATATAACTGCCATGGTTTTGCTAATTAGTAAGTACTAATAAAGTCAGTAGTGTTAAGATTAATCAAATTAGTTCATTTGTACAAATATATGCATATATTAATTGTCTAAAACCATATCGCTGGTATAGACATAATTTCTTATTCTTGTTCTTGCATTTCTGTACTTTATGTACCACAACTCAATGAAATGTAATATTATTTAGTTTTTAGTATGTGATTTTATCTGCTATAGCATGCTCCATAACAGTATTGCATTTTTTTTTGGTTTTGACTATATTATAACTGCATTCATCATTACAGCTATCTGAGTCTTACAGTAAAATTATAATAAATCAGATTCATTTGTTCTTGATTTAATTAACTGACTTATTCACTCATTTCATTAATAGGTACAAAAATTCCAGAGAGGAGCCATAATTATTTTGTGGATTAAAAAAGCTTTAACATCACAATTATCAAGTTCTGACCTTCATAAGAACTATATTGTCACTTTCTCACACTGCCTGAAAAGAGTCCATTGACAACCATAACAAAATCCGTAAACTGCTGTGATAATTAGAGTTGACAAAAAGTTGACAAGGCTGTGGAGGTTATCAAGCTAGTTATCAACTGATTATACACTAATTTACGACTTTGTTATGGTTGTCAATGGACACTTTTCATGCAGTGTCACCTAAAGGGGTCTGGAAAAAAGCAAAGGAAAATGTGAAATAATCTTAGTTTTCGCCGAGGATTTGAACAAAGGGCCACTGGCATTAGCCACCAGTGCTCTAACCACTGAGCTATGACGAAGGGGGAGGTGTTTCCGGTCGACACCGAAAAGGTGTTCTGACGGCACATAATTGGTGGTCTGTTGAGTAAGAGATTGCAGCAAGTGCTCAACAGTATAAAGGAAAAATGTGAGAGTCTTGGAAGTCAAGGGTTGTTGTAGCTCAGTGGTTAGAGCACTCGTGGCTAAGGCCAGCGGCCCTGGGTTCGAATCCCCGGCAACAACTAAGATTTTTTCATATTTTTCCTTTTTTTTTTTACAGACCCCTTTAGGTGAGAAAGTGTCAATTTAGTTTTTATGAAGGGTCAGAACTGGATAACAATTGAATAATGACTAATATTGAAGGGACGTGGAGGGCACTACTTTAGTAAATACTGATCTCAATTTTCCTTCACTAGAGTCCTCGTGAGTTTTGCTTATCAATGTCGTGCTTCATGACATGTGTAAATAGAAACAATCAAAATATCATGGACAATAGTGTGGATGTTTCAATGCTCTAATAAAAGTAAAGTTATTATCAAGTTCTGACCCTTCATAAAAACTAGATTGAATCCTCAAATGCCATTCTTGTTAACATACAAATGTTGTGCTTGAGCACAAACGGCGAGCAAATTTTGCACAAGTAACTCAAACAATGAGGTAAAACATTTCAAAAACATTTCATTCAGTCCATTTCTAAAGACGTACATAGCCTAGCCATTGTGACCATTCCATTTTTAGTTAACAAATACAAAACTACTTTCTTACCTCAATTTCCTCAGTACTGGTATCATCTGTAGTCTCTAATATATGTCATTCTGAATACCTGAATTGCCAGTAGCTTTCGATTACTAGACCTAAGTATGTACATCCCTTGACATTCAGATTTATACAAATTTAAGGCATAAGCAATTCTATTTCCTTGGATGATACCAGATCGCAAACTCAAAGATTCTGTTTAGTGGATGTGGTATGGGAAGAATTAGACCACAAAACAAACACAAAAGTATTATGGTCAAAGTACAAAATGGCATACATACATAATAGATAGACAACGAAATTGAGGAATCTACCGCCCACAGAACCTCGAGTGATGCGGGCTGTACTGTCCCGAGCGTAGCGAGGGCGATCGGCCCGAGGGGTTCGACGGGCGGTAGTTCCCGAGATTTCGTTGTCTATCTGTTTTAGAATGTAGCAACTATAGCCTTAGTTAACAAATAATTTTTTCTATCCTTTGTTCTATGTTGACACTCTACAAGAAAGACGGCAGAGACTTTACGGAGAGGTGTCCAGTAATTGCAGCAATTCTAAGGAGCCACGGCGCATAGAATATTTTCATGTGTTGTGCGTTCAACTCCAGTGAACCGGCGAAAGTGATGGAATTAGAGTCAGGAGAATCAATATCACTGCGTTTTCAGCAAACTTAGTCAGAAAGAACATTCCAGCCCACCCATCTACATTACCTACTTTTCGCATTTCAGCTCAATTGGTGAGATAAAATTTACAAAACGGCTTTGTCTCTCCTAAATCTTCTTTCAACCAGCTACTCTTCCACCTTCTTCAACTCAATCATCTCTCCTTTATTTAGCTCCTC